>Ga0209347_1000705_pt1 | contig 73212 bp, 64 predicted proteins | sample AutmiccommuBRH23_FD_187382 | JGI IMG/M metagenome (GOLD analysis project Ga0209347, IMG submission 187382) | Deep subsurface microbial communities from Mt. Terri, Switzerland - Autotrophic microbial communities BRH/23 (SPAdes) (version 2) | ecosystem: Environmental > Aquatic > Deep subsurface >... | reverse complement strand
CAGTGAACTCGTTCAACTAAAGTTGAACATCGAGTCTTCGGTGACGTAAGTCTCCAGTGGAGACTTATGCCGAAGGCGCAGATCCACAGACGAATACATTCGCGCCGTAGGATGGACTCTACCTCCTTCGCCGCTAAGTGTTTCTATTGGGAAGGCGGCTCGGCGATACTCTCCACTGGAGACTACCCCCACCGAAGCAGAATAAGGTGTATCACTCCCACTTATAGAAGTGGGAGTCTTACGATTTAGATAAAAGGTATCGAGGGTTAAGATGTTTCGATGCTCATTATTGACACACCTACTCAAATAGATTTTAATTATTAATAGATCAAAAGGATCTAGAGGGGGTTTAGTGGTGAAATATCTCAATCCATTACTCTTGGCGATTCCAGTCAGTATTTTCCTCCATCTGTTGGATTACTCACCTGTCTTACTTTTTGTTACTGCCTGTTTAAGTATAATTCCTCTTTCTGGCTATATGGGCAAAGCCACGGAAGAAATTGCAATCTATGTCGGTCCAAGAATTGGGGGATTGCTTAATGCTACTTTTGGTAACGCAGCAGAACTTATTATCACTATTTTCGCCCTGAAGGCGGGGCTTGTCGAGGTAGTCAAAGCATCAATAACAGGGTCTATTATCGGTAATCTTCTTCTAGTACTAGGACTTAGCATGCTTCTAGGCGGTTTTAAGTATAAGACCCAAAAATTTAACAGGGCGGCTGCTGGTATGCATACTTCAATGCTCCTTATGGCTGTAACAGGACTGATTATACCCGCGGTCTTTCTCAACACCCATTCCAATCCTGCTGCAGAGCCATTGAGTCTAGGAGTTGCCGGGATTCTGATGCTAGTGTATATACTTAGTTTATTTTTTTCTCTTCATACACACAAGGATGTATTTCGTCCAAGTCAAGAATGTTCAGATTCTCCAAATTGGTCAAAGCTCAAAGCCTTTTCAATTCTGCTTATTGCAACGTTTTTTGTAGTCATAGAGAGTGAGTTTCTGGTTGAAGGAATCGATCCTGTAGTTAAAACCTTGGGTATCAGTGAACTTTTCATTGGTGTCATAGTCATCCCAATCATCGGCAATGCCGCAGAGCATTCTACCAGCGTATTAATGGCGATGAAGAACAAGATGGATATCAGCCTAGAAATTGCCATCGGCTCAAGCACTCAAATTGCACTCTTTGTTGCACCCCTGTTAGTTTTCCTGGGATACTTTATGGGGCAACCTCTTGACCTATTATTTACCGGTTATGAACTTATCGTCATCATCATGGGTACCGTGATCACGGCGATTATTAGCATGGATGGTCGTTCCAACTGGTTAGAGGGGGCACAATTATTGGCGGCCTACTCAATTATGGCCTTAGCTTTTCTTTTTGTGTAAGTTTCTCCGATCCATATCTCCTCAATACTATATCTTTTTCCCCCTCAGAGCAGGAACTTCAGTTGATGCGGTTGGCCAAGGAACAGCACCAAATCCATAAGCAGTCCCAGATAGTAAACTCGTTCAACAAAAGTTGAACATCGAGTCTTCGGTGACGTAAGTCTCCAGTGGAGACTTATGCCGAAGGCGCAGATCCACAGACGAATACATTCGCGCCGTAGGATGGACTCTACCTCCTTCGCCGCTAAGTGTTTCTATTGGGAAGGCGGCTCGGCGATACTCTACACTGGAGACTATCGTCACCGAAGCAGAATAAGGTGTATCACTCCCACTTATAGAAGTGGGAGTCTTACGATTTTGATAAGACGGATCAATGAAGAAGTAATTACTGAAGTTCATAGAATCTCAACTTATACTCCAATAAACTTTCATAATTTGCACCTATTACCTTAACATATTTTAGATATCCTTAAGAAAGTAGTTACTTTCCTTGGGATCATAACTAAATTAAGTTAAATAAGGAGGCACATTATGGAAGAAGGAATCGAGATAACGTCCGCCACACAACAACCTATCCCCCACAATAAACCAAAGAGAAAAGTCGTCACCTTTGCTAGCCTCTGTTTTATTAGCGCGGTTATCGGTGGACTTACTACAGTTGCAGCGGTCCCCTATATTTATCCCTCTAACGCATCCTCTCTATTGCAAACAACTAATTCCTCGTTTACACAAGTTGCAAATCTTACTGCCGACGAGACGAATTTCCCGGTAGCTCAAATCGCTAAAAACGTCGGTCCCGCCGTTGTGGGTGTCTCTAATTTCCAATCAGGTCGAAGTTTTTCACAAGACTCCGGTCTCCAAGAGGCTGGAAGCGGCTCTGGTTTTATCATTGATGCTGAAAAAGGCTATATTGTGACGAATAATCACGTGATTGAGGGCGCGCAGAAAATTACAGTTAGTTTAAGTGATGGTCGTACTCTTGATACTAAACTCATTGGCACTGATCCACGTACAGACCTTGCAGTATTGCAGATTTCGGATACAACAAACCTTACAGCGGTAAATGTAGGAGATTCTTCAAAAATTGAAGTTGGCGAATCCGTGGTCGCTATTGGAAATCCTGGCGGAGACGAATTTGCACGTTCCGTAACCACAGGGGTCATCTCTGCAACCAATCGTGCCCTTAATCTTCAAGGTGTAGCAAGCTATAATCTAATTCAAACGGACGCCGCCATCAACCCCGGAAATAGTGGTGGACCGCTCGTGAATTATCAAGGACAGGTCATTGGCATTAACTCAGTTAAATATGCGGAAACTGGCTTTGAAGGAATGGGCTTCGCTATTCCGATTTCAGATGCCTTACCAACGCTACAACAATTGATCAATTCAGGTGTTGCAAAACATCCAGCCCTTTTAGTGAGCACAGACAATCAATACAACTCTTATGCTAAAAGTAACAATATGGTCCAAGGAGCCTACATTTCAGGAGTGTCGCAAAATGGTCCAGCCGCTAAGGCCGGAATACAACAGGGAGATGTCATCACCAAGATTAACGATAGCCAGGTACAAAATCCTTCGGACCTAATTCGCGAACTCTATAGAAATAAGATAGGAGACAAAGTAACCATAACCTATATTCGAGATGGACAAACGAAGAAAGCTGAAGCAATTTTAGGAGAATTAGCCTCGACTTAAATATAAATTAAGCTCATTCGTGAAAACAAGATGCAACAAGGCTGGAAGCTCATCGATTTCAGCCTTGTTGCATCTTATTTCTGTCTGGCTTTTTGTCTTAACGGTTACTGCCTGTGGCCTATTACCAATCAAAGATCAAAGATTTAACAACCGCAAAATACTCTCTCAAATAGACATTAGGCACGATATACCAGGGGGTTGGGGAGGGTATACCCACGGGGATTAACCCATTACGCCGAGCTAGAATTTTTGATCGGAAGAGATGAAAGTCATTTGTGATTACCGCGACCTTCCCAGAGTCTTGAAAGCACGGCTGCTGGACTAATATTTCTTTACTAAAGCGAAAGTTCTCCATTGTGCTCGTAGATCTATCCTCTTTAATGATACGCTCGTCTGTAATCCCATGTTCTACTAAGAAACGCCTCATTCCCTCTGCTTCAGAAATTTTTTCTCCAGGACCTTGCCCCCCCGAAAGGACGACTTTGACCTTGGGGTTCCTCTCCAGATAGTCAAGCCCCTTTTGCATCCTTTCCCAAAGCGTCCAGGAAAGTTGTTCTCCATTCAGGCCTGCCCCTAATATTATCAAATAATCCACCTCGACAACTGGATCCGGTTGGGAATTACTAATGATCCCTCCCTCGACCACTAGAAATGAGATCAATCCAATCAGGGATAAGGATATAACACCACGACGAACCTTTATGACCCATGGCCTAGTTCTTCCTAAAGGCATGAATTTTTGGAAGAATGCTTTGACTAAAAATGAAAAGATCAACAGACCTCCCACGACCCCTGGCAAAATCGTTCCCAGATTAACTCCCCCATTATGTAGGAGCAGTAAAGTATCTATAATTCCTAGAATCCCCAAGAATATAAGGAGTCCTGTCAGTTTTTGTTTGATTTTCATCAACTCTACCTTCCTAAATAGCCTCATTCAGATACGTTACCTATAAAGAAAACTTGGCTGGCGCCAAGCCTCCGGCGAGGCGGCAGTCTTAGTTGCACTTATGCTTAGAAAGTAAATAACGTAAGTTTATACTTTCTGATAGTATTAGAAAACTTGGCTAGCGCCAAGCCTTGCGCAGGCGGCCGCCTTAGTTGCCCTTATGAACTAAGACGTCTTAGCTTTTAAACCTCTATATATTCCTGTCTTCAACTCGTTAATATATTCTTGCCTCTCTGGCATATCAGTTAATTCTGCATGATTAATAGCCAATTCTATATCATATGGTACTCTAACAAGAGATATTGTAAATGGCCATTTATTTTTATCATCCAATTTTCCTTCAATTATCCCATATGAAGCTTGAGTTATATCCAGTGGATTTCCAACACTTCCAACATTAAAAAGAGTCTTTCCGTCGAAATTATCTATGTGAGCACCATGAATATCTCCATATCCGACCACATCTGCTTCCGAATTAAGAGTTGGTGTTGCTCCAAACAATTTTACTCGTTGGCTTTGTTCAGTTGAAAGATAAACTCTATGAAAAAGATCATTCGGAGAAGCATGACATAATCTTAATAACTTTCCACTAATATAAAATTCTTTATAGATTGGTAGCTCCTTCATATACTTGAGTCTCTCAACCCCTAATCTTTTCTGATGCCATAATAAACCTTCATTATTCTCTTGTTCTGTCAAATAATAATCCCAATTACCTTTAATTACTACTTCGCAATGCCTTTTTATTTTATCTACTGTCTCTGCTGAACTTGGACCTTTTCCAGCCAAGTCTCCGAGACAAAATATCCTCTCAATATTTCTTTTCTTAATATCATTTAATACAGCTTCTAATGCAGGCATATTTCCATGAATATCAGATATTACTGCAATTCTTTCCATAATGATCTCCTTACTGATGGTTATTATCGATGTACGTCCATAGGTGAATTGCCACTCTTATTTTTATCTATATTATACATAAATTTTTAATTAATTTAAACTTTAGTAGTGAGCTCATAATATGCCTTGTATTTGGGCTTAATATTCATTATATGATCTACTCGACTACAAATTGGGAGGTTGAACATGACTAGGTGGAATGTATATGTTACTAATGAAATCCCCAAACTGGCTCTTGACATGCTAGAAAAGTATTGCGACATGGAAGTCAATCGTACGGGCGAGGTTCTAACCAAATCTGGTCTATTAGAAAAGGTCAAGGGCAGGGATGCCGTGTTGAGTTTGCTTACTGATCCTATAGATGCCGAGGTAATGGATGCAGCTAAAGGGGCCAAAATCTTTGCTAACTATGCTGTCGGCTACAACAACATAGATATCCCGTCCGCAACAGAACGAGGAATTATGGTCTCTAATACTCCTGGTGTGCTTACCGATACAACAGCTGAAATGGCTTGGGCTTTATTGTTTTCTGTAGCGCGGAGAGTCGTAGAATCAGATAAGTATACAAGAATGGGAAAATATAAAGGCTGGGGGCCGTTACTCTTTCTGGGGCAGGACGTCATGAACAAAACGGTTGGAGTAATAGGTGCCGGAAGAATAGGCTTGTCTTTTGCTAAAAGGGCAAAAGCCTTTGATATGACTGTACTCTACACAGATATAGAACCTAACCCTCAATTTGAAAAAGAAACCGGAGGTCAATTCGTCAGTCTGGATTCTCTTCTAAGAGAATCAGATTTTGTTTCAATCCATACTCCACTTCTCCCAGAGACATTTCATTTGATGGGTGAACAAGAGTTCAAGCTTATGAAAAATACTGCAATTTTTATTAATACCTCCCGCGGCCCTGTAGTGGATGAATCCGCAATGGTGAAGGCTTTACAATCAGGAGAAATTTGGGGAGCAGGTCTTGATGTATATGAGTTCGAACCTAAGTTTTCTGAAGGACTAATAGAACTCGACAATGTCATACTTTGTCCTCACATTGCCAGTGCCACAATTGATACCCGCACAAAAATGGGTACAATCGCTGTCTCGAATATTTTAGCAGCAATGAGGGGAGAACTTCCCCCGAATTGTCTAAACCCCGAAGTGTATTAGAAAACTTGGCTAATGCCCACGAAGACACTGTCTTCGCACGAATTAGCCTTCTTGCAGGATGGCGAGAAGGAACCTTCCAGCCGAAGACACCGTCTTCGCACGTATTAACCTACCTCAAAGTATGTAACGATAAGTTATACTTTCTGACTAGTTTACCAATAGCAGTCATACAAAACTCACTGGGAAAGAGGTGTTTTGATGGAAAAGGTATTTGCAGAGAGGATGTCCTTGCTCGGTACAGAAACCGCTTTTGAAGTTTTGGCAAAGGCTAAAAAGCTTGAAGCTCAGGGGAAAGATGTAGTCCATCTGGAAATTGGCGAACCGGACTTTGACACCCCTAAAAATATTATTGATGCCGCCTGCCTTGCCCTAACTAGCGGATATACCCACTATACTCCCGCTCCCGGTATTCCAGAAGTAAGAGAAACAATCGCTGGGTATATCCGCAAGCATAAAAACGTTGATGCTTCTGCTGAGGATGTGGTTATCGTCCCTGGCGGAAAGCCTATCATGTTTTTCTCTATTATGGCAATTGTGAATCCAGGTGATGAAGTAATTTATCCGAATCCTGGTTTTCCCATTTATGAATCCGTCATTCGCTTTGTTGGTGGGAAGCCTGTCCCTATTCCTTTGCGAGAAGAAAATCAGTTCCGATTAGACGTTAAGGAACTTGCCCAGTTGATTACACCCAAAACCAAAATGCTCATTATCAATTCTCCGGGAAATCCAACCGGTGGCGTTCTCACAAGTGACGACGTTAAAGCAATCGCAGACTTAGTGAAAGGAAAAGAAATTCTTGTTCTTTCCGATGAGATATACGATCGAATCGTGTATAGTGATACTCCCCTTCTTTCTATTGCCTCGTTACCAGGTATGAAGGATTGGACCATTATCTTAGACGGGTTCTCAAAAACCTATGCTATGACAGGCTGGCGGTTGGGTTACGGGGTAATGCACCCAGAAATAGCTGCTCGAATTGCTCAACTAATGGTTAATTCTAATTCCTGCACCTCTGCTTTTACTCAAATGGCGGGTAAGGAAGCACTCACGGGATCCCAAAGCGAGGTTGATAATATGGTGGCTGAGTTTAAGAGGCGCCGTGACATTATGGTAAATGGCTTAAACTCTATTCCTGGAGTGAGCTGCCTATTGCCAGAAGGGTCATTTTACGTATTTCCCAATCTAAAATCCTTCGGCAAAGACACCAAAGAGATAGCAGACTATCTATTAAACGATGCGGGCGTCGCCTGTTTAGGGGGTACCGCCTTTGGTTCCTATGGTGAAGGATACCTTCGTTTCTCCTATGCGAATTCGATAGCGAATATCCAAAAAGCTTTAGAGCGTATTGAAACGGCTTTAGGCAAAATGAGCTAACAAAACAAGCAACAAGGTCAAGCGATTGTCGCTTCCAACCTTGTTGCTTTTAACTATCATTTAACTATTCATTTAACTATTAAACTCAATGTAAGAGTGCGAGAATCTTGTCCTTGTTAAAACCCACCACGGTTTCATCCCCCACCAAGAAAGTCGGCACACTAGTGATGTTTCTGCGTTGTAATTCTAATAGAGCATCCTCATCAGTACTAATATTCTTCTCCTCAAAAGGAATATTGTTTTGCGAAAGAAACTTCTTCGCCACTGAACAATATGGTCAAGTATTGTTGGAAAACATAGTCACATTTTTCATGTCAAGTCCCTCCTGTTACTACTTTACCTAGTTATTATTATTTCAATAATTTAGGACTTTTATCCCTATTCACCAGTCTAGAAATTACTTGAAACCAAGTTCTTAAATTCAGAAAGTATTGTAACGAAAGTTATACTTTCCCTGAAATATGAATTCATTTCATTCATCAGTGGTGCCGCGAAGCGGCATGGGGGGTCTGATTAGTATAAAAAACTATGTTGCGCTGGAGGCCGAAGAGATTCATAATATGCCTAGGGAGCTGTTATTTACTTCCCATTCTCGTTTATACCACTAAAAGATTAAGGGAGGCTAACTGGTGACCATGCTAAAGATAGCTCTATGTCAAATGCTTGTTAAGACTAATAAGCAAGAAAATCTCAACCAAGCTTCTATCATACTACAGGAGGCCGCAGCTGGTGGTGCGCAGCTGGCAGCTCTGCCAGAAATGTTCAATTGTCCGTACGATATACATTGCTTCGGGGACTATGCAGAGAAAATCCCCTCTGGAGAAACTACAAACTACCTTGCTAACCTAGCCCGCACCAACGGCCTTTTTCTAGTAGGCGGTTCGATTCCTGAACTGGTTGACAATCTGATCTACAATACCAGTATCGTATTTAACCCTAAAGGGGAGATTATCGCCAAACATCGCAAAGTCCACCTGTTTGATGTACGTGTCAAAAATGGTATTGAGTTCACTGAATCACAGGTACTGTCCCCGGGAAATACTACTACACTATTTGAAACACCGTGGGGCAAATTCGGTTTGGAAATATGTTATGATATTCGCTTCCCGGAATTGACCAGGAAAATGGCTAAAGACGGAGCTCGCCTTGTCATTGTACCTGCTGCTTTTAATATGACCACTGGTCCAGTTCACTGGGAGTTGTTGTTCCGCAGCCGTGCCCTCGACAACCAAATCTTCATGCTGGGTACTTCTCCCGCACGTAATCCCCATGCTTCTTATGTAGCCTTTGGCCATTCATTAGCCGTTAATCCATGGGGTCAAGTGCTTGCACAGTTGGACGAAAAGCCGGGAATTCTGATGGTTGATCTTGATTTGACACAGATCGAAGAGGTTAGAGAGGCTCTGCCGGTCTTGAAGCAACGCCGAGAAGACCTTTACTAGTTTCTCATCATTCGACCGGATTTGGTCGCAACACACATTCTTACGGGTTTGTTATAAGTACGTCATGTTATAACAAGAGAACCTGCTTAAATGCAGGTTCTCGTCTTTATTATTGATAGATTTAATAATTCACACAGATTCAGTTTTCTTTCCTTACAACTTCGATTTCCATGGAGGCGATCTTCTTAAGTTCTAATTTTTAAGCTTCCCGGGTTGCTTCGGCCATTGCCAGTAATTTGTACTTAAGAGTCGTAGGCGGAATCGAACAAGATGGAGCAATTATATCATAACCTTTTTGAATTGCTTCTCTTACTTGGGCTTTGACTGGCTCAACATCTTCACCATAGAACAGCGTATTAACTGCGTCAACGCCACCAACAACAGTCACCGTTTTGCCGGATTTTTTAATCTTCTCTTTAATATCATTCATGTCTACACCGATATCCACGCTAAAGGCGGATGCCCCTGTAGCAATCATATCGTCAACGAGTGGATTAACTTTTCCGCATATGTGCAGTATTGTAGGTACATTAATCTTATCAATCAATTTTTTCTCCCATGGACCGGCTAACGATTTATAAATTTGTGGGCTCGCTAAATCCATTGACGCCATCATATCTTCAATGACAATTACGTCAGCGCCTGCATCTATAAGAGCTTTGGCGTATTCAGAAGCGGCACGCTCGGCAATATCCAACCATGGTTTGACTTTTTCCTCGTCCATGACAGCTCCCATTAGGATTTCCATAACTCCTAATAAACTAGTCGCTATACTGAAAGGACCAATCACACCACCGATAATCGCAACTTCATTACCAACTTTTTGCTTTAAAATCTTTATGGCATTTGCGACTTCTTGAACTCGACCTAATTGTGCAAAATTATCTGGGAACGTGAATTCATCTTTAATTTTAAAGGGGTGTACAGCAACACTGGGAACTCCTTTTTTACCACCATCTTTGATTGCGCAGCCTAACGCTTCAGCTTCAATCGTTTGGCAAAAAGGAACCCTTACAGCATCAAAACCTAAAATTGAATGTGCCCCTTCCGCCAGTGTGGCCATGAGGTCTCCATTATAGTGGGCTTCCGGCCAAAAAGCTTGAAGAGCTTCCATTTGCTCATAGGTCGAAGTTTGGTTAGCACAAAAAACTGGAACATGGTCTACTTCTTTTCCTAAAAGAGCGTTAAGAAATAGTTCCTTTTTAGTCATCTTAACATCACTCCTTCACATTATTATAAGTCATTAAGGCAATTGAGCCCAAACGTTTATGTGTTTGGGCTCAATTACTGAGTCTATTGTGTTAAGGATTCTTATTTTCCGAATGGTAATCCAAGGTCTGCTAGAATCTGAGCAGCTTCTTCGTAGACTTTGATATACTCATCAGTAGGAGTTAGTGTAACAAGGTCATAGCACTCTTCAAAAGGTTTTCCTGCTGGTGCAGTTTTATAATCGCTTTCATACATTGTTACTAATTTATCCAGAATCCCATTAATCTTATCAGTGTCTTCCCCAGCTGCTGCCCGAGCGGCTTCAGCCATAAAACGAGCTTCCATCGGAGTATTCATGTTCGTAGCAACACCTTTTGCTGCTGCTACCCCAGATAGTAACTCACGACCACTTGCTGTATCGGTAATTGCTTGCGCTGCTGTCTCTAAGAGACACATTACCGTACAAGGACCTGCCATTGTGTAATATTGGTTGGCAAGCATTAATTCTGTATTCGCATTGATAGCCATAGCGCAGTGTCCTGCCACAGCTAGAGTCTCCCTAGCAGTGGTTATTCCCCAACGCACATGGACTGGACCGTCTAAAACGTAATTAGCCTGAGCCATTACGAATGCATTCAATGTACTAGCAACATTGCAGATGGTCGTCTCCTCGAGACCTCCTGCATAGCCGCCGTATATTGGCATATGTTCGCACATGATAGTTTGCCCGCTTAGTACATAATATGCGGTGAAGGTCAATGCACCTACATCGATCTTCAGCTCATTAAGCTGGGAAATTTCATGGCTGTCTGTTGGTCTCATCCCGCCTTGAAAGTCAGAAGCGATTACGCCAGCGGGTGATAATGAAGTCTCACTCCCCTATAAACCCATACCTGGACGTCCGGCTCTTGTGCAAGCCAGGCGAATTTGCATTACTTCCGATCTTACTGCAGCAATTTCCCATGGAGAATCAGGTTTGGGATCATTGCCATGAATCGTTTGTAATACGCCATTGACGATTGTATCTACAAGAGGTTCTTTAGCATATGCTTCGTGCATATTTAAAAATTGCTCTTCAGATACTGGTGCCCCGGTAGGACCACCCTGAATGATAGGAGGTCTGGTATCATTATGTTTTCTATCTTTCATCAAGACAGCGTCTTTACCTTCGCCTAGCCAGAATTCTTTAGGAGTATCTTTAATAGCCGTCAGAACTTCTTCTTCTGTGTACTTAATAACTCTGCCAGTACTAAAGCAATATATTCCAGTTTCTACTAGCATTTCTAAACCGGCTTTAAATAACTTGTTAATTAAAACCTGATCCGTTGGGATAATTACCTTTTTATCCATCTTTATATCATATTTTTCTTTAAGTCTAGTCAATGTACTGGGAATAATTACATTATCCCAATCACTTTCAAGGACTTTGGGGCCAGTTCTCGCTCTATTATAAGCTTCAAACACCCCAACTCTTTGTTTATAGGTCATCTTTGCACCACCTTTTCAAAATTATTTTCCCAATAATTTCCTAGCAACTCTAACTGCATCAGCCGCATTGTCACCATATGCATCAGCGCCTATATCATTACACCAAGCTTCAGTAACAGGTGCCCCGCCAAATAGAACTTTAAACTGATCCCTGATGCCTTCTTCATTAAGTAATTTAACGATATCTCTTTGGCCAGGCATTGTGGTTGTCATCAATGCAGAACCAGCGATAATATCTACCTTGAACTCTTTAGCTTTTTCAACAACTAATTCAGGTGAGACATCCCGGCCTAAGTCAATAACTTCAAAGTTGTTTGCCATAAACATTGTCTTAACAATATTTTTTCCGATGTCATGAATATCACCTTCAACGGTGAAAAATAAGACTTTCCCTAACCCTGAGTTCTTAGCATCCTCTACTGACATTGCTCCCTGTAGAACTTGACAAGCATTCATGAAAGCCGTTGCGGCAATTAGAATCTGAGGCATAAATAAATCCCCATCATCAAATCGCTGAGCAATTACATTAATTCCTACGGTTAATCCGTCGTCGATGGCTTCAAGAGGATTAATCCCCGCTGCTAAAGCTTCATTTGCTGCTGCTTCCGCAACCCCTGGATTGAGTTCAATAACACAATTTTTTAACTTATCTAAAATTTGACTCTTATCAGACATCTAATTCACCTCCTGTTAATTTAACCAATTATGGTTATAGAACAAACCTAGAACTGGGCACCTCCTTCCTTTTATCTCTAGAAACATTATTGCATTTTATGGACAAATATTCTTGAAAAAAATGTCATCGATACTATTTTGTTTCAACAAATTAGTCCTAAATATGATAAAATACTACTATTTTTTATCATATTTTCTGAAAATTCCAAAAACATAAGAACAGTATTCGATTGCTTTTGAATTCTGCTCTTATTTTGTCACGAATGTAAAATTTATATTCGCAATTTAGATACATTATAACTTCATATTCTTCGAACGTTTCTCATTTCTTCAATCTGTTATTGCTCCAGATGTTTTATGTTTACGGTATTTTGGACCTAGGATATAGTGGATTTTTCAGTAAACGTCATGAGCATAAAATATCAATGTGAAAATCCGACTAATAATTCGTATTTTCGAACATTTAAAATTCCCTTTCCATTTCTCGCTTCAACGATTCTAGATTACTATTTTGACCTTCAAGGCTCGCACTTCGTACTCTGCAGATTCTTTACTAAAATTCGTAGTGAGTTTGTTTCAATGGCTCTTTGTTCTCTCCTTTTAATCAGTCTCCTCTGACATAAAACCTATTTCGTTAACCTTAATCACCTTGCCTTGAAATAGCGGCAACAGGAACAAAAAACCGATAATGTATAGTACTCCCGCTGCTTCATACATGGCAACCAACGAAAACGTCTCTTTAAGCAGCCCTGCCATACTCATTGTCAAAACCATGGCTCCGGTATAAAGAGGCATAAGTATTCCATTCACTCGGCCGATAAACTGACTATTTGTATTTTTTAAAATCATCATGTTAATGCCGATCATAATGCAAGGAAGAACTAATCCCATTAATAAATGAACCAGATAGGTTAACCATGGGGTCGTCGATAATCCACAGACTGCCAAACCGATTGCCGAGATGAACATCCCGAAGGCCAAGAGTTTTTGTGGCGAAACGGCCTTAGCAAAAATCATGACGACCATTCCGCCTATAAACATTCCTATCCCGTTAAAGGTCATTAGCCATTGTAGATTTTCTTTCGGTAGACCAAGCCTTTCTGTTACCAGAAAAATTCCTAATGGAAGCACAAGGCCTCCTCCCAAACCAGCAGCAAAAAAACACAAACCTAAGAGCGCCAAGACTTTCTTGGCGAGTACATAACGAATGCCCGCTATCATTTCCTGGCGAAGGGTTGATCCCTTTTCTACGACACTCTTACGATCCGGAGGCAGAAACGTTAAGACACCCGCGGAAAGTAAAAACGCAAGGCCCATCACTGCAATCGAGATCACGATTCCGAATGTCTGATAGATAAACGTGCCAATGATGGGGCCAAGAATCATAAAGACGGTAAAGATCGTCTGATAAATCGACATTACAGCTTGCATTTGCTCAGCAGGCAAATGTTCCTTAATTAGCTTCATCCCCGATGGTTGAGAGAATTGAGATAAGATAGCAGAAATGATGGTCGTAAAAAACACGGCTTTCCAAGTGCCAAATATCAATGTGATCAAAACGGCAAATACCGACACTGCACTGAGGACATCACACCAAATCATTGTTCGTTTCGGACGCCAGCGGTCAGCAAAGGTTCCACCAATAAAGGAAAAAATAAAAATCGGTGCATATTCTGCCACAGAAATCATAGAGACCGCAAAGGCATCGCCATCGGTTTGTTCCATGACGTAGAGTAGTATAGCAAAATTGCGCACCCAAATTCCAAGTTGCAAGAATAACGCAGAACCTAAGATCGCTAGCACAAACCGATTTCGTAATAAATAAAACATAAAAACCCCCTATCTTTTTTGGATAGGAGGCAGAATCATCTTATTAATAGAAACGTGAGTTGCATACTCTTCAACGAGACATGGGAAGGCATAGAACCTTTCATCCATGCAACAAAGCTATATTAAAAATGCTCACACTAATCCTATCCGAAAAAATTGCTCGTCTTATTAACAAGAATTTTTGTAAGAACAAGAATTAGTAGCGCATTATTTTCATCTTCACCCTTTCTTAACCAATTCTTGATCATGCTATACTATTTGAGAAACAAAGTCAATATCTAAATTTTTAAAAAGCAAATTTGAGCATTTTCCTCAATATATCAAAAGTTTAGGTAGGTTGGTATGGATCGTGCTCCTTCCCATCTTCGCGATATCGTTGCTTTTGCGCCTGAGAGAATATGTGACTCAGGTCATTCACTAGTTGGATAAAGAGGAAGGGCACGCCTTTTAAGCGTGTCCTTTAAACGTACAGTTTATCAAGATATTATTTCTTCGTTCCGGTATAAATAAAGACTGAATCTCTTAGAAATTCTGCAGCGCCAAGTTGTTTCTCGTCATAGTATGCCGTAAATCTCGGATCATCTACATACATCTGAGCAAGTCCAGCATGGGCTTCTTTTGAATAGCTATCCCAATAATAGCATAGCCACTGACGATGGAGATCTGCTGTTTTTTGAGCGAGTTCTCCAGCAGGATCGCCGGTTATAAACGCTGAATAAAGAGTTTCAAGAACCTCTGTAGCAAGCTTCGTAACTTGGTCGTATTGTTCTTGAGACATCCCTTTCATTTTTTGATTTGATTTGTTAACGGTCTCATCTCCATACTTTTCGCGAATTTCCTTGCCATACTTTGCTTCATTGTCATCCATGAGCTTTTGTTTAAAACCTTCAAACTTTTCTTTATCCGACATGATAATTCTCCCTTCGGATAGCGCAATGGTTTTTTCAACATTGGCAATCAACACATCTAACTGATCTCTTTTTACAAGAAGCTTTTCACGATGTTCTCTCAGTACCTTTGTTCCGTCGAAAGAGGGTGCTGTTACTAGATCTTTAATACTTAACAAGCCCACATCTAACTCTCTAAAAAAAAGAATCTGTTGCAACCGATCAACTTCGGTTTGGCCATAAATCCGATACCCTGACGAGTTAATTCTTGCCGGCTTAAGAATTCCTATCTCATCGTAATATCTCAGAGTACGCGTGCTGACACCTGCCATCCGACCTAATTTTTGCACCGTGTATTCCACGTGATCACCTCCTGCTAAAATGACTATACACCTTTACGCAACGTCAATGTAAAGAGGTATTTAGATGTTTGTTCAAATAGCTTCGTCCCTGGCAGGGGAGTATGAATTGAAAGGGCAGCATAGGATACTTTGAGTTCCAACAACAAAAAGCAGCTTGGCCATAGTAATAGGCTGAGCTGCTTCAATGTTAAAACCCATTTTTGACTTCTAAGCACTATTTTGATGGCTCTGGCCTAAAACTAGATGACAATCGGCACGGTATGATAAGGGGTGAACTAATCTCAACAAGTTTACCATTCACAAAGCTATATTGTTGGCGAAAAATCTCCGTGTATTTATACCACGGATTAGAATTACCCCCAAATACGAAGTTTCCCAGACTATAGACAATACATTTGCCCTTATACACTTCGTACGGTTGAATAACGTGTGGGTGATGACCAAGTACCAAATCCGCCCCTTGATCAACCGCAAATCGACCAAGTTTACGCTGTTCCTGGGTTGGGTAGTATTTGTTTTCTGTACCCCAATGGAAACTTACAATAATTAACGAAGTACTTTCTTTCAAAGCTTGGATGTTAGCCTTCAGCTCAGTCATTAGGTTTTTTGTGTTTACACCTTCCTCCAATGGGCCTAAAGTGTTAACCCCTATTAATCCTATTTTCACCCCGTTTTTTTCATAGACAGTGACTTTTTTATCCCCAAAACTGGTTATTCCTGCATGATCCAAAGTTGCTATAGTGTCTGTAAACCCTTTATTAAGAAAGTCCATACAATGGTTATTAGCTAAGTTTACGGCCTCAATGCTCCCATCCTTCAAGATAGCCGTATAATATGGATTTCCCTTAAAGAAAAAAGCCTGATTTCCCTGGCGACTTTTATCCGGTTTTTCGGTTGCCTCAGTTAATGTTCCTTCCAGATTAGCAATGGTCAGTTCATCCTCACTCAGGATCTTCCTTACCCTTGAGAAAAAATATTTAGGACCTTTCAATTTGTAATACTGATCAAAACTACCTGCGTATAAAAAGCGTTCATCCTGGCCCAATGTAACATCTCCAATGGCACTAATGGTGATACTCGTCTCTTCATCTTTAGGCAAAACAGTGGACGATGAAACCTGGACAGAATCTGTAGGTTTATAGATATCTTTGTCATCAAAATGCCACCACTCGGTCGCCAACGGTTTAAATCCATGCTTGACCATAACTTCTTTTAAGTACTTTGCATTTTCATTTTGATCGGCTCGCGCTGCTTCAGACGTAAAACTGTCAAAGCCCGTCGGCATAGCAAGTTCATTTCCCTGAATATCAACTAAGGTCAAATCAACTGCAGACCCCCGCGAGTGATTGGAATAGCCCTTATAAGGGTTTGCAACATAACGTGAATCGGGTACGAGATTCCACATCACAAACTGAGCTTTAGGACTCCTATAGGCATCCCAAATTTTCAATCGGTATCCTCTTTTCGCGACTTCTTCGGCGACCTTTTTGAGTTTATCAGTTGTTCCTTGGCGAAGAAGTCCCTTGGGGCTATCATATAATTTGGTATGTGTGAAATTATCAGTGGTTGCATATCTTATATCCAAATCCACAGAAGGAATTATTTGTTGGATATCTACAAAATCTGCATTGTTTTTGACATCAACGATGCTTTGGAAATGAAAAGTTGTATCTGCTGCTTGAACTTGAGCCGGAAATCCAAAAACGAATATTAATGTAATAAGAATAGCCAGGAATCGATTGAACACTTAAGACCACCTCCCATTTAGAACATAAGTTTAAAATCTCCAGGAAGGTGTTTTATTATCTCGATTGTGTATTGGTAATATTAAGATCTCTACCCTCCTTTAATCATCTTAGTGATATTATGTTATTTTAGTAAACACACAAGAGGAGTCCCCGTCTTCTATAGAAAATGCTCGTACTGGTGAACCGTCAGCACTTTTACTTTTTAAAGGCATAATACTAATTATGAAATATTCGTTGTCAACGGATTCTAAGTTAGTTAGATTTTCAATAATCAGGATGTTCTTTGACAAGAATATTTTATGAACTGGGAACGTGTCCGTATTTATATTATCAATTGAAATTGCGTCAATTCCAATCCCTTTTAATTCAAATTGTGATAACCATCGGGCCGATTCTTCACTTAAAGAAGGGAAATCTTCATAGTATTTATTATCCCCCCAATAGTTGCTCCATCCTGTTTTGATTATAACAAACTCAACATTTTTTATTTTTTCCTCATGGAGTCTTAAATTGTCAAGCTCTATAGATGACACTTTAATATTTGAAAAGTCAAGAATCATAGCCTTCCCAATAAATTTATCGATTTCAAAATCATCTAAATAATGTCCATTCTGGAGCATATGTGCAGGTGCATCTATATGGGTACCTGTATGGGAGTACATAGTAATTTTCGCCTCTTGAAAACCATCCCTTTCCAACGTGTTTGCTTTCTGAAGAATTGGCTGTTCAGTTCCTGGGTAAACAGGCATACTAGAATAAATAATATGGGTTAGATCAGTGACTTTCATAATAGACCTCCTTGAATCCTCAACATCCGGTAAAATTTAATATACCCCTACCTTCCCCTAAAGTAAATCCCACTACTCAGAGACAAGGAGGTACAATATTCAACGATGAAATGAGGCGCAGGCGGTAGCCATAGTTGCCCTTATGCTTCCAGAGAGTAATACTTTCTGCCTAGTCAGAAGTAAGCCGCCCACGAAATGTGTTGCGGCTTTCTAAATCCATCAAATTACTATCCGATTGCTGCTCTTAGTTAATTTAACAACATTCTGTCGTTATCAAGCTCAGCTCCACTTCGTTTCTCGAACTGCTCGATCAGTCGATCCACAGTCATATCTTTTCTTTCTTGGCCCTGAAGGTCCATGATAATTTTTCCTTCATGCATCATAATCGTTCTCGTCCCGTATTCCAACGAGGCTTTCATATTATGTGTGATCATCAAAGTGCAAAGTTTTTCCTCAGAGACAATTTTACGAGTTAAACTCAAAACCTTCCGTGCAATAGTTGGGTCAAGGGCTGCGGTGTGTTCATCCAGAAGTAAGAGCCTCGGTTTTATAATCGTGGCCATCAGAAGCGTGAGGGCTTGGCGCTGTCCTCCAGAAAGAAGCCCTACCTTCTGCTTAATTCGATTCTCAAGACCGAGGTCTAACAGTTCAAGGCGTTCCTTGAATAGAGTGGTATCTTTTTTTGTCACTCCAGATTGTAATCCCACCGATTTCCCCTTAGCAAAGGCGATAGCTAAGTTTTCTTCGATAGTCATATCATGGGCTGTGCCCCTCAGGGGATCCTGAAAGACCCTGCCAATATGCCGTGATCGTTTATACTCAGGGTCAAAGGTAACATCCACTGAGTCAAGGGTAATCACACCGTTATCAATTTCGTATACACCCGAGATACAATTTAGCAGCGTGGATTTTCCAGCACCATTACCTCCAATGATCGTTACAAATTCACCTTCCTGAAGTGATAGGTTAACTTCATTAAGAGCAAGCTTTTCATTGGTGCTTCCTTTTCCAAACGTTTTAGTTAACAATTCTATTCTAAGCATCAGGATTATTTGCTCCTTTCATGAGGTGTGACCGATAATTTCCGTTTCACAACCGAAAGGCGCTTCTTAAGAATAGGCATAGCCATCGCTAAAGCCACAATCACCGCTGAAACAAGTTTTAAGTCGGTGGCGGGCATCCCTATTTCAAGTGCAAAGGCAATAATCAAGCGATAGAGAATTGACCCTAGAACGACCGCAATCAGTCTTCTGAGGAGAGAACTCACCCCAAAAACTACTTCCCCGATAATCACTGAGGCCAGTCCGATAACGACCATACCAATCCCCATCCCAACATCTACAAACGATTGTGACTGAGCAATCAGCGCACCAGCCACGGCAACTAAACCATTGGAAAGAGCTAAGCCCACTAGAATAACCAAATCCGTATTAACTCCTAGGGCTCTTACCATATGATCATTGTCCCCTGTCGCTCTTAAAACAAACCCTAGCCTCGTTTTCAGAAAGAAGAACAGTAAAAGGAGTAACAATGTCAATACTGCTAAAGAAAATACCAGCTCACTATTATCCCCCAGAATTGTCCCTTCTAGGGCACTGAAAACGGTTGGCTTATTAATTAGTGGAATATTGGCCCTACCACTCATAACCTTTAGGTTCAAAGAATACAATGCCAGCATGGTTAGGATTCCAGCCAAAAGCGGTTGAATCTTTAGTTTGGTATGCAGCAATGCCGTGATTGATCCTGCTCCACATCCTGCTATAAATGCAATTCCCAAGCCGAGAAATGGATGCCCGTTAAGACTCATGACGACAGATACTGCCGCACCGAGAACAAAACTTCCGTCCACACTTAGGTCAGGCATATTAAGCGTTCTAAAGGATAAGAAAACGCCTAGAGCCATAATTCCAAAGATTATTCCTTGTTCGAAGGAACCCATTAACACCATGACACTCATTGCTTTAACCCCTTGTTAATTCTTAATTCTTAATTCTCAAAAACCTGAGCAGCTTCTTTCAGCACATCATCTGGCAGGTTAATCCCGATAGCCTTGGCCGTCGTTTGATTTAGATAAATATCCATATCCTTCATGGTTTTTACTGGAATGTCTCCAGCCTTTTTACCTTTCAAGATTTCCACAGCCATAACTCCGGTCTCTTTACCTAAGACTTGATAATTAATTCCGTAAGTAGCAAGCCCCCCATCTTTAACCATGGAATCAGCTCCTACATAAACGGGTTTCTGAGCTTTATTAGCTATTTGACTCACGAGGGGCATTGCAGAGGCCACCGTGTTATCAATGGGCGAGAAGATAGCATCAACCTTATCTACTAGAGAAGTGACTACCTGCTGTACTTCTGAAGAATTCGTCACGGTAGCATCAACCACCGTCATGTTGTTCTTCTGAGCATACTCTTTTAGTTCATTAATTACGGATACAGAATTTGTTTCACTCGAATTATATAATGCCCCAATTTTTTTAATATCAGGAGTAATGCGCTTGCCGAGCTCCATTATTTTTTCTGCTGATACTGCATCTGAAGTACCTGTAACGTTACCGCCTGGGTTCTCCATATCGGTAACCAATCCAGATCCCAGGGGATCCGTACATGCTGAGAAAAGAATGGGAATATCCTTAGTCTCACTAACAACTGCCTGAGCTGAAGGAGTTGCAATAGCAACAATCAGATCATATTTATTACTTACAAATTTTTGAGCTATGGTTTTTAAGTTGGTCTGGTCTCCTTGGGCATTCTGATAGTCAATCGTAATGGTTTCACCATGTTTATAGCCTTGGGCTTGTAACTCCTCGATCAAAGACTCTCTAATGGTGTTCAATGAAGGATGTTCAACAATTTGTACGATACCGATTTTCTTTTTTGCATCGGTGCTACCTGTGCTGTCTGTTTTGCTGGGCGCACAAGCCGTTAAGGAAAACACAAGGGCCAAGGTCATAAACGCTGAAATTACTACCGCCAATTGTTTTTTCATAGAAGATACCTCCACATTCTAAATATAAAATTTGGGGTTTCCTTCTCTGCACGTCTCATCCAGTTCGCGGTTCTGAATGGGGCGAAGTGTGGACACAAAAATAACGCCTATCCTTAAATAAGGACAGGCGTTAACCTGCGGTACCACCTTAGTTGATGCATAAAAATTAATGCATCCTCTCATGCAGAGTGCCAACACACCCTTAGCCCAATAACGCTGGCTTTGCGTTGGTAGCTACTAAAGCCTAAGCTATTTCGCTCCACCCTCTGGGGCCCATTTATCCGCTCCATTACCTGCCGAGCTTCCACCCTACCCGACTCTCTGAGAGGTTGGTTATGCGGTTTTACTTCCCCTTCAACGGTTTATATAATCATAGCACTCCCTCAAAAGGATTTCAAGAGTAACTTTATTTTGATAGTGAACTTGTTCAACTAAAGTTGAACATCGATTCTTCTGTGACGTAAGTCTCCAGTGGAGACTTATGCCGAAGGCGCAGATCCGCAAACGAAATACTTTCGCGCCGTAGGATGGACTCTACCTCCTTCGCCGCTAAGTGTTTCTATTGGGAAGGCGGCTCGGCGATACTCTATCCTACGCCGGTAGGTATTCCTTTGGAGATAGCGGCTTCGGCGATACTCATCCTCAGCGCGATAGCATTCGTTAAAGGCCGTGCGCTTCGGCGATACTCTCCACCGGAGACTATCGTACTGGAGACTATCGTCACCGAAGCGGAGCCGGAGGTACCACTCCCACTTGTAGAAGTGGGAGTCTTACGATTGGATCAAATTGCTCCAGTGGTTACTTCGATCAATTATCTTCCTCACAATTTAATTATTGCATATAATATTTCCGAATAATCTTGTCATTATCCCTCATATTGTTACTCTGTGACCCTATATATGAAAATATTATTCATATAGTATTTCCTCATGGCCTATCTTCACTGCAATTGTCCTTTCATAAGACTTCCAGTTAGACTTCACTGCAGTTCAAAACATTCCTACTGCTCAATGAAATAGTAGAGGAAATTGTCATTTTAGTGTACAATTTAGTTGCTTAGCGATATATAGAAAAACTTAAGAACTGCTAGATAATGACACCTAGATTAAGCAAGGGAGTAAAACTAATGAATGAGATTGCTCAGAATTTAAATTACCAAATACAACAAGAAAATCCCCATGTTTATGAATTACTATCTGAACTTGGAAAAAAGCTGTTCTATCCTAAAGGGATCTTAACTCAAACTGCCGAGGCTAAGCAAAAGGCTTATCGTTTTAATGCCACGATAGGAATTGCGACTGAGAGAAATCATCCGATGTTCTTACCCTTAATCCAAGAGACATTAGCCAATTACGATCCTAAGGACCTTTATCCCTATGCACCCCCTGCAGGAAAGCCTGAGCTAAGACTACTTTGGCAAGAAAAAATGTTAAAGGAAAACCCCTCATTAAAGAATAAATCCATTAGTAATCCCATCGTTACTAATGCATTGACCCATGGCTTAAGTATTATTGCAGATCTATTTATTGACGAAAACGACCCCTTTGTTTTACCTGATAAGTTATGGGGTAATTATAACTTTATCTTTGGTATCCGTAGAGGAGCGAAGAACATCACCTTTCCTTTCTATACTGAGGAGGGGGGCTTTAATACAAGAGGCATGAAAGATGCTTTACTTTCCAAAAAAGCGCACGGAAAAGCAATTTTGTTACTTAATTTCCCGAATAATCCAACAGGGTATACACCGAATGAACAAGAAGCAATGTGCATCGTTGAAGCCCTAAGAGAAGTCGCCGAACAAGGAATGAACTTGGCTGTAGTTTGCGATGATGCCTATTTCGGACTATTTTATGAAAACTCTATTAAGGAATCATTGTTTGGACGAATCGTTAATATTCATCCAAGAATATTAGCCATCAAGGTGGATGGGGCTACGAAAGAGGACTACATGTGGGGCTTTCGCGTAGGGTTTATTACCTATGGATCTGAGTTTCCAAGTGTATTGGATGGCTTGGAAAAAAAGACGTTAGGCATTCTCCGTGGGACGATTTCCAGTGCTTCTCATCCTGCACAAACATTTGTTTTAAATGCACTTAAATCAACTGATTTCCAAACCCAAAAACAAGAAAAATTTGAAGTATTAAAGAAACGTGCTTTTAAGGTCAAACAGATACTTGATCATGGTGAATATAGCGATGCTTGGGACTACTATCCGTTTAATTCAGGGTACTTCATGTGTCTTAAGCTCAAAGGGGTCGATTCAGAAGCCTTGCGCGTTCATCTCCTTGAGCAATATGGTGTGGGAGTCATCTCACTTGGAGAAAGCGATATTCGAGTAGCCTTCTCATGTGTCGAAGAACAGGAACTTAAAGACCTTTATGATCTCATCTATCAAGGATTTAAAGATTTATCGCCCAATATGTGATTAAGTTGTGTCAGAGAACCCGTAACGTTAACGTTACGGGTTCTCTTTAAGTTAAAATATTAAGCATCGACTTAGAACATGGTTTTCGCTCTCAGAGAAGGGACAGTTTACTTAAGATATTAATTTAAATTATCTTACCTTTTCTAATATAAATATATATTATTTTAATTATTATAATTTGTAAATAAATAAACTTAATAATCGGTTTAATAAATTACCGAAAGCAAGCATAAAAATCCACAACCCAAAAGAAAGGTTGTGGAAAAGTAACTCATAATGTAACTATCACTTGACTATAAAAAGTAAACAAGCTATCATAAGCTTATAACGCAGTCAATTGACCATTTCTTACAAATAATTATACACTTTATGCTCATTATTATTGTTTAACATTAGCTAATGATTGCAATTCATTGTCATATGATAATTAATTAAGACGATACTCCAGCATTTTTTACCAATTAGAAATATTAAGTAATGAGGTTTTTTAAATGAACTTTAAAAAGGGGATGACCTGTGAAATCATGATCTCTAATGGAACCCACACAGTTGGCTATGTCAATGGCAAACCAGCAGAATGAGTTGGAAACAACGAACCACCAACAGAGGGAGTGGGCTTTCGGCTTATTAAAAACGAAGGGTCCACAATCATATTCAGTAAACATAATTTTATACTTAGGGATTTCTTACATTTATGGAGGAGAGTACTCTGAACCATCTTTTAAGGTATGAATTTCCAAAAAGAGATATCATTGTAGCAATATAGACTCTTATATAAACCTATAATACTTTTAAAAGAATCAAAAGGTCTTACGAACAGGAGGAAAACATTGTGTTTAGTAGACGCGCTTTTAACAAGTTTAAGTATGAACTGATATTCATCGGGTTGTCCTTGCTATTAATCTTGGGTATAGGTTTATTGCCTGAGACAATTCCAACCCCAGAAACGCCATCAGCAACGATTGTAACGGTAAGCGCCATTCCAACTTCTGTTAAATAGGTGAATAGTCTACCCCACCGAAGCAAAGTACGCGAGCCCACTCCTACTTGATGTGGGAGTCTTACGATATGATAAAAACAATGTAAGCAGCGGTCAATTGACCTTATCATATATCAAAGTGCAATAATACGAATTGTGTTATACGATAAAAATTTAAGGGTGTGTTTTTATGCCAGATGACAGAAAAATTGAGAAGGATATTCCAGCTAATTCATTTGCAACAGGTACTTCTGTCGGAGGCTTTTTGGGACCAGTTGAAATGATTATAGGTAGTGTCGGCGGTCCTTTGTTTTCTAAATTTAGTAAGAATAAAGGTATACCTGATGTAGAGTTAATGGCATCACAAATTGTTAAATTAGGTACAATCAATTCCACTGGACCCATAATTGGTGTAAATGATCAAGCTTTCGAGGTTGCAACAATTCAGAACTGGGTAAAACGTGGCATTATTGGAAGTCCAGACGGTAAAAAATATACACCACAACAAGTTGCTAGAATCCTGATGACTCATGATCTTAAGGTTTTGTTTGAATTAAAAGAGGCCAAGGAAATTATTGATTTTGGAGAGTCAATATCGGATTTTACATTAGTTGAGTTATATGAATACCATTTATCCCTATTTAGTGAGATAGAGGAACTAACCCCAAGTTTAAATGAACTTTACGGTAGAGCATTAGAAATAATTAGAGCTAAAAGGAATCCTTCGGAAGATGATATTAAGGCATCAACCTTTATGACATTTTTGACAATATCTAAGTGGGCAAGTTTTACTAGAGAGCTAATTCTGAAGTGGATTGAACCTTCAACGGATGGGGATATAAATGACTAAAGTAAAAAAGGTTTATTGACACCGATGTTACTGTTTTTTACTACCATTATAAAGAGAACTAATTGGTAAGAACTAGCATCAACTAAATGATTTACCAGATGCAAAAAAGTCCCTTGAGTACAGAATCTCTAAAGGAGGCATTATTCATTGGCTAAAGCTATCAAGGAAACTCTCATAAAAACTTGTCCTGACGCAAACTTGAACATTAACACCGATGAAATTGTACAAGCTCGTGTTGATACTTGCGTTGTCATGTGGGACCAATACCGGGTAAAGAGAATTTGCACGAAGACAGACAATGCTTTAAAGGGCGTAATGAAAGCTCATTTAAAAGAGCGAACTAATTATTATACTTTGAAATCATGTAAAATCCATCCTTAAAAGAGACTCTATTAAGGATGGATGATGCTTCATAAAGTAATCCTAAACCCTCACATTTAAAAAATCTGAGGACTATTTGAGTTTATTTATAAAATTTCCAAGCAGCGGTCAAACTAATCTGAGTGGTAGCGCCCATCTAAAGCTATTTTATCTTTAACAAACATATAGGTCTCTTCCAAAGCTAAAGGGAGCAATAAATGAATTTAAGGTATTCTAGCAGTTTTAACTAAAAGGAATATGTTAGCGCTAGAGCTTTATTGACTTGTAGATATTATTTATTACGATACTTTACGATAGCTTGTTAAGGGAGTGATTAATTGCAGAAAGACAAAATCATTAAAATTGGTATCGGTTTTGCAACTGGAAGAAAGAGTTTTCAAAAGGTGCTGAGAACCTACATACACACCTGGAAGGAATCTGGTCTGGTAGAAAACAAAAGGCTTAGTTTGAATCTCTTTGTGGCATATGATCTTACTTATCATAAAACGAAAATTACAGATTACACCAATATACACCCAGAACTAGCCGAGCAGATCGATAGTAGCAAATTTATTGGAAGCATTGCTATAATAGAAGAAATTGACTATTTAATTCGAGAAAACGTCATCGATGTAAATGAAGTTCGCATGATTTTTGGCAAGGGGTATGCAGCTAAGCGTAACGCTGTGCTATATAACGCGATAAAGCGGAATATGGATTATCTGCTTTTTCTGGACGACGACGAATACCCGATGGCAGTGACCAATACGCGCAATACAGCAATTTGGAGTGGTCAGGAGATTCTGACAAACCATCTTGAATATATCACACAAGCGGACATTACCCACGGAAATCACTGTGGCTATATATCGCCTATTCCCTATCTGGAATTCAATGACACTATGACCGAAACGGATTTTCGTTCTTTTATTGAGGCTATCAGCAATGATATCATTAACTGGGATACCTTGAAAACCGTTATGAAAAATGGCGGGGTAACCTACGCTGACACGAAGATATTGACAAGCGATGATGCCCTAGAGGTGAAAGAAATAAACCATTCTAAATTCATCTCAGGCGCAAATCTGTGTATTAACCTCACTGATTCTCGCCGTGTTTTTCCATTTTACAACCCACCGGGAGCTAGAGGAGAGGATACGTTTTTAAGTACCTGCCTAAACGAACGAAAAGTTTTGCGCGTGCCATGCTACACCTTTCATGACGGGTTTTCTACCTATAATGACCTTTTAGAAGGTCTTCTCCCACTCCGATTGAAGTTCATCAAAGCTGATAACGAGCAAATTACCACTCGCTTTTACAAGGCTTGTATAGGTTGGATTCGTTATAAGCCTTTACTGCTTTATATCACACAGAGGGATAGTTATGAGGAAAAGATTGAAGAGATGCGCGAACAGCTTAACGAGACATTGCCTAAAATCTGCGCTTATTTTGGAAAGCCAGAGTTTATTAAAATCTTAGCTGAATTGGAGAAATACCATAGAAATGTTGAAAAGCATTATCATGAATTTCTCGAAACACAACGTATTTGGGCAAAAATCATGGAACACTTTGCAAGGCCTCTATAAAGATGGGGTGGCTTCTACCTTAGTTGTGCCTCCCTAGCAGCTCTCTCGCAACCTCATTAACCGCTACTCCGCGGTCTTCCATCATCACCAAGACATGATAGAACAAATCCGATACTTCACATTTAATCTCCTCTGGATCGGCATTCTTAGCAGCAATAATAACTTCAGCGCTTTCCTCTCCAACCTTTTTAAGGATCTTATCAATCCCCTTTTCGAACAGATATGTCGTATAAGCCCCTTCTGGCCGTTCAAGGTTTCGAGAGTGAATCACATCAGTCAAAAGTTCCAAGGTTCTTCCCAATGTAGGCTCGGGCCTTACTTCTGGCGTTCCAATTCCCTTAAACCCTTCGCTAGTCAGATCATAGTGAAAACACGAGAAATGGTTTTCATGGCAAGCCATCCCAGTTTGTTTCACACTCAGGAGCAGTGTATCCTGATCACAATCAAACTTGATATCGATGATCTCCTGGAAATGTCCGGAGGTTTCCCCTTTCAGCCACAGGGATTGCCGACTTCGACTATAATAACAGGCCTTGCGTTCTAGTAATGTCCGACGTAAGGACTCTTCGTTCATATATGCCAGCATTAAGACTTCCTTAGTCTCCACATCCTGGACAATTGCGGGAACAAGCCCGTGAGCATCCCAGCGAATCTTCGATAAGTCTAAAGCTTGTATTTCATTTGCATCCATAAGTATCGCTACCTTTCTTCTTTCCCATCATCTATCGTTCAACCAACGATCTTCGTTGTTCGACGCAGTGTCCCCGTACTAAGATTCCCCGTTGCGCCAAATACCGTTTGGCTTCCTCTATGCTGTACTCCTTGTAATGAAAGATCGAAGCCGCTAAGACGGCGTCCGCTTCCCCTATGGTGAGCCCTTCCGCTAAATGTTCTAAGGTTCCTACCCCTCCGCTCGCTATAACGGGCAGGGACACGGCTCGACTCACAGCCCGAGTCAATTCTAATTCGTAGCCGATCTTAGTCCCGTCGCGATCCATAGAAGTTAAAAGGATCTCTCCCGCACCGAGAGCCTCTGCCTCTGCAGCCCATTCCAAAACATCCTTGCCCGTCGCTGTTCTTCCTCCATGAATATACACTTCCCATTGACCTGGGGCGCTGCTTCGAGCATCAATAGCCACGACGATACACTGGCTCCCGAAAGCATGGGCCCCTTCTTGAATAAGCCTGGGGTTCTGAACCGCAGAAGTGTTTAAAGCGATTTTATCCGCTCCTGCCCTAAGCATGCGGCGAATATCCTCGATAGTCCGTAATCCGCCCCCGATTGTGAAGGGAATAAAAACTTGCTCGGCGGTTCGGCGAACTACATCAACCATTGTTTCCCGGTTATCTGACGAAGCGGTTATATCTAAGAAAATTAACTCATCAGCGCCCTCTTGGTCATAGAGGGCGGCGAGTTCCACTGGATCTCCCGCATCACGCAACTGCACAAAATTAGTCCCCTTGACCACACGCCCATCATGGACATCTAAACAGGGAATGATCCGCTTGCTTAACATGCCTCATCCCCTCCTCAATTCTCTTTTACAGCTTTGTCTTGTGCTGCATATTTAGGTTTTACATTGCTCGCCTTTCCACCAGCAGCCTCCAAGGCTTCCCTTAAAGTAAATGCCCCGCTATAGAGTGCTTTTCCTGTAATAGCACCTTCGATCGGAACTCCTTTAAGCGCCTCGACTTGCAGGTTTCGCAGATCAGCTAAAGTAGAAACCCCACCTGAGGCAATCACGGATAGGCCAGTTTCCTGAGCCATCTGTACAGTGCTCTCGATATTAGGTCCCTGGAGCATTCCATCGCGTGAAATATCTGTGTAAACTACACTTGCGATTCCCACGGCTTTCATAGCCTTCCCTAAGTCTACAGCTTGCATTTCTGTGGTTTCCGCCCAACCTTGAACCGCAACCAAGCCATTCTTGGCATCAATCCCCACAATGACTCGTTTCCCATACCGACGTGCCGCTTCGGCAACTAATTCCGGGTTTTTGACGGCGATTGTCCCCAGAATAACCCGTTCAACCCCTAACTCTAAAAGCTCTGTAATCCGCTCCATCGTACGGATTCCACCACCTACTTGAATTTTCATCGATACACTTCTAACAATTCGCCGTATGGTTTCGTCATTCATCGGTTTTCCAGAAAATGCACCATTCAGATCAACCATATGTAAATACTCGGCACCTTGATTCTCAAATTCTTTAGCAACATCAACAGGGTTATCTGCGTAAATCGTGGAATCCTCCATCCGCCCCTGTAAAAGGCGTACCGCTTTCCCCTCTTTTAGATCAATGGCTGGAAAGAGCAGCATCTTCATTCACCCACCTTCCAAAATTCGTCAGAATCTTAAGTCCCCAGGGACTTGATTTTTCCGGGTGGAATTGTGCTCCCCAGACATTGTCCTTGCCTACAACCGCAGGAAAAACGGTCCCATAGTCACTCGTCGCTACAATGTCTTTCTTTTCACCAGGCTCTGCGTAATAGGAATGAACAAAATAAAAGTAGGATTGATTCGGAATCCCTTCCAATAAATGTGAGGGTTGCTCTAATTGCAAACTATTCCAACCCATATGGGGGACTTTTCTACCCGGCGGAAATTTGACAACTCTGCCATTTAAAAGACCTAATCCAGCATGCTCGCCGTGCTCTTCTCCAACCTCAAAGAGAATCTGCATTCCCAAACAGATTCCTAAGAAAGGGAGCCCGGAGCGAGCGAACTGGGTGAGCGGCTCAATCCATCCTCCTTGCCCTAACGCCTGCATCGCATCGGCAAACGCCCCAACGCCTGGAAGTATGAGTCCATTCACTGAACTTAGTTCCGCTGGGGAAGCCATAATAGTTGCTTCAAAACCAACCTTTTCTAAAGCCTTCTCCACACTTCTTAAGTTCCCTCGTCCATAATCTACAATGCCTATCATTTATAAAACTCCTTTAGTTGAAAGGATACCGCTATACCTCGTGTTTAGGCGCAGAGCTAAACCAAGTGCTCTCCCTACTCCTTTAAAGGCAGCTTCCAAAAGATGATGCCGATTTTTCCCTGAAAGTTTTCTCACATGCAGTGTGAGGCCGCTCTGTACCGCTAATGCTCTAAAAAATTCTTCTGCCATCTCGACTGGAAACTCGCCAACCCTACCGTCCGGACAATCCATATCCCAAATCAAATAAGGACGATTTGATAGATCTAGAGCCACTTGAACTAGAGCTTCGTCCATAGGAAGCAGGGCCTCCCCGAGCCGTTCAATCCCCACTTTATCTCCGCAAGCTTCCCTCAGCGCTTGTCCAATCACGATCCCACAATCCTCAATCGTATGGTGAGCATCCACCTCTAAATCTCCGCTGGCCTCAAGAATAAGATCGAGATAAGCAAATCTAGCAAACGCTGTCAGCATATGATCAAAGAAGCCAATCCCAGTCTTAACTTGAGCCTCTCCCGTTCCATCCAGATTCAAGCGCACAGCAATTTCTGTTTCCTTAGTTTTCCGTTGAATATAAGCTTCTCGCATAATTCTCACCTCTCTATCATAATCCGCGTTTAGTTCCATTAAGTTTAACCTTATCCGTTTTAAGAAAACCCTCAGCTGACACCAAGCCATAGGCCAACAAGTTTACCTTAGCACCGCTCTAATCTCCCGAACTGCTCGAATAAACCCCTCATTTTCCTTAGGCAGCCCAGCGCTGATGCGCAGGCATTTGCCTAGAGAAGGAAGCATACCCATGTTACGAACTAGAAAACCCCGCTTTAACAATTCCGATGCCCATCGATCGGGATCTTCCGGTTGAAAGAGAAAAAAATTCGCCCGTGTCGGATATACCGTTAGGTTCGGAACCAGGTTTAAGGCATCTAGTAAATTTTGTGTTTCTGCTTTAATTTGCTGAATTTGTTCTTGGTACTCATTTAAATAATCCAAGGCCAAAATTCCAGCTTTCTGACTAAATAAATTGACATTGAACGGTGGCCGCACCTTATTGATTAAGGCAATGGTTTTAGGTTGTCCAAGCAAATACCCTAAGCGAAGGCCAGCCATTCCGAAGGCCTTAGAAAACGTCCGCATGATCACCAAGTTAGGAAATTTTTCAATCTCCGGAATGAGCGTTTCTTCTGAAAACTCTGCATAGGCCTCATCTACCACAACGATTTTGCCGCTTTCTCGCACAAGTCGGAGAATCTCCTCCCTTTTGAACAGCGATCCAGTAGGGTTATTAGGATTACAGATAATGATCAGATGAGCCTCTGGGACTTGTGCTGCCTTTATCATTTGCTCCGTATCTAAATCTAAGCCGTTTAGCAAAGGTACTTGCACAACTGTGGTTTCAGTCAAGCGAGCAGAAATTTCGTACATACCGAATGTTGGAGGGTGGATAATCAAAGATTTACCCAAACCACCAAAAGTGAGTAAAATCAGCTGGATCAACTCATCCGATCCGTTTCCTATCAGAATGCCTTCCTGAGAGGTTGCGGTATACTTAGCAATGCGTGCCTTGAGGTCCTGACCCATTCCATCCGGATAGCGGTTAAACGCTAGTTTCTCGCTGAGCAACGCTTCTCGCATTTCCGCGGGCCAAGGAAAAGGGTTTTCATTGGCATCTAGTTTTATGCACTCAGGCAAATATTTCGTTTCGTAAGGAACCAGCTCACGAACAGCAGGGCGAACGAACTGTTCAGGATTACTTAACTTGGTTTCCAATGTTTACATCTCTCCTAATAGTTTTTTTTGCTACTTATATAAAATCAATTTTAAATCTTATCAGCAGAAAGAGGTTAAGTCTCGATTGCATTAAAGCGTACTTCCACGGCCCGAGCATGTGCTTCCAATCCTTCGCTACGTGCGAGTAAGGCGATCTGCTGGGCATCTCGTTTAAGGGCTGCTTCCGAATATCCGATGACACTAACTTTTTTCATAAACATATCCACATTAAGGGGAGAATAAAAACGTGCCGACCCTCCAGTCGGTAAGACATGGTTTGGCCCTGCGAAGTAATCACCGACCGGTTCTGGAGAATACCGCCCTAGAAAGACTGCACCGACATTTCGGACTTGCCCTAGCCAAGAATAAGGGTCTTTTACAACTAGTTCAAAATGCTCCGGGGCAATTTCGTTAGCCAGGTCCATTCCTACTTGGAGATTAGCGACAAGAATCGCTGCTCCATACGTTTCCCAAGACGCCCGGGCGATCTCAGCACGAGGTAAATCCTCAAGCTGCATCTCCACTGCGGCGATGGTCTGTTCAAGGATTTCTCTAGATGGTGATACCAAGATTGCTGAGGCTAAAGGATCATGCTCGGCCTGAGAAAGTAAATCAGCCGCTAATTCTTCTGGACGCCCGCTCTCATCCACTAGGATTAAAATCTCACTCGGTCCTGCCAGCATATCAATATCTACTGTTCCGAAAACTAGCTTTTTAGCTAAGGTCACGAAAATGTTACCTGGCCCGGTTATCTTATCTACCGGCAAAATGTTTTCCGTCCCATAGGCTAAGGCTGCGATCCCCTGAGCTCCTCCTACTTTGTACACTTCGGTCACCCCGGCTTCAGCCGCCGCAACCAAAACTTCCGGAAGAAGCGTCCCATCTGTTCTCGGAGGACTGACCATCACGATTTCTTTAACCCCAGCTACAACTGCGGGCAAAGCATTCATCAAAACCGATGATGGATAGGACGCTGTTCCTCCCGGGACATAAATACCTACGCGCTTGAGCGGGAGAAGAAGCTGTCCAAGAATGCTCCCGTCTGGATCCGGTTCCATCCATGAGGTTCGTTTCTGCTTCTCATGATAACGTAAAATATTTGCTTTAGCGGTACGTAAGGCCTTTAAGAAATCCTCACTCACGTTTAGATAGGCCCCTTGAATCTCCTTATCCGTGACCCGTAAACCGCTTTGACGTAAGTTTACATGATCAAATTCCTCGGTTAATTGATAAATCGCTTCTTCTCCATCCTCCCGAACACACTTGACTATCTCTGCAACACGTTGCTCTAGTAGTTCATCGTCTCCATACGATTTCCGTGTAAGACGTTTTAAATCAACGACGTTCAGATTTTCAACCTTCATAACTATTCATCCTCCATATACTCGCAAATCTTCACGTAAACATTCGACTAAATCTCGAATCCGCTCGTATTTCATACGGTAGGCTACACGATTAGCAATAAGCCGGGTAGTTGCTTCAAGAATCGGAGCCACTTCAACCAAGCGATTTTCTCTGAGGGTTTTTCCCGTTGAAACAATATCGACAATCATTTCTGCTAGGTCGACACACGGAGCTAGTTCCATATTTCCGTGCAATTTGATGGGAGTAACCTGCATTCCGATTCCGCTAAAAAAGGTCTCTGTTACCCTAGGAAACTTCGTGGCTACCCGTTGATGGTTCAGCCCACTTAAATCGTACTCTCCACTCGGAAGTTTAGGAGGGACACTTGCCTCCAACATAGCCACCACAAAACGACAATAACCAAATTTTAGATCCAGTAATTCAGCCACATCTTTGTTTTCTTCCAGTAAGGTGTCCTTCCCTACAAAACCCAGATCCGCAGCCCCATATTCTACATACGTCGGAATATCAGTAGGTCGGCAAATGATAATCTTTACTTTACTGTTCGGAAGATCATAGAAGAGCTTCCGCGAATCTTCGTTAACATGGCTGCATTCTATCCCAACCCGACTCAACAATTGAATCGAATCAATCAGTAACTTTCCCTTGGGTAACGCAATCGTCAAAAAGTCTTTATCCAATTTGGCATCCCCTCTCAAATATCCCGAAACACAGAAAATCTTATCTTTCTAGATCATTTGTTTAGTACTTTAGTTAATTAAAGCACTAATATATTAATTATACCAATGTCCCTATACTCTGACAACCCCTTATCATAAATTAAAATAATTCCTAATTCTCTGTTAATAAAGGGAAATCTTATATTATCCGAGAATTGGTTTATTCTATGCGAAGGCCAAGGATAGCCGAGTGCCCCTGTAGTCTTTGGTAAAATTACTCTAAATCAAGGAGGGATATTATGAATATTCGAATCGCTGAAAAGAACCATCATCAGGATATTTGTGATTGTGTGGATGCGGCATTTAGCATGTACATTGATAGAATTGGGAAAAAGCCTGCTCCTATGCTTACGGACTATACAGAGCTCATTTCGAAAAATCTTGTTTATGTAGCCTTGGACAAAGAACAATTCAATGGTCTTATTGTGCTGATTCCGAAAGAAAACTACTTATTAATTGAAACTGTGGCAGTCCACCCCACTTTCCAAGGACGAGGAATTGGACGGAGATTAATTGAATTTGCTTTTAAGTTTGCTAAAGAGGTAGGTTTACAAGAAGTCCGCCTATATACTAACGAGTTGATGACTGAAAATCTAATGTACTATCCCAAATTTGGATTTATCGTATTAAATCGCCGAATAGAAGATGGATACAGACGCGTCTATATGTCAAAACCTTTGTAATTCGGACGTATTACTTTCACGGGTAAGCGAATGGCTAAGCGGATGCCGCGGCATGGAGGTCTTACTTGTGCAAAAAGGCAGAGAGTTTGTCAACGTAACAATCTCTCTGCCTTTAGTATTTTGAAGTCTCATTTGAATTCTCAGTTAACTTATAAGATATCCTCGACACTCATTATTCGACGAAAACTTTGTCCGATATTTTAGAATACCAAGCAAGTGAACTCGTTCAACTAAAAAGCTAAGTGATCATCCGTTAACTTCAATTTCTCAAAATCTTTGATTAACTCAACAAAATCATCATTAGTAATGTACTTTTCCCCCGTTTTAGTGACCTTATTAAAGTCAACAGTATTTAAGACACCCAGACAACCCCGATTCTTATCGTTAATTTCTGCGAAGGCCCTTGTTAGGTAAGAACCTAAGTCTTGTTTTTCTTGTTTTAATATGTCCCAACGCGCCATCTTGGGTACAAACAAACGATATGATTCTCTTTTTTCTAAATCTTCTTCTATTTGACTTGGAGATAAACCCTTCGCCGTGAGCTTATTACGCCTAACCTCGCGTTCTAAATTAAATCGGTCGTTTAAGCGCTTTAAAAAAAGGATCGCAATAACATATTCTTTAAACTCCGCGGCCTCCCTATCCCCTCGTAAAGAGTCGCAAGTCTCATCAAGAAAACTCTCAAACTGAGCTAGAGATAATTTACCATTCATTGTACATTCTCCTATCTTAAAGATCAGTCTCCCATCTCCATCCCGAGAGTACGTGCCGATAACAACAATGGATCGTTTAGGGGCACATATTTAATTTGATCGACCGCTTCACGAAGGGGAACCCGTACAATCTCTCTACCCTGAAGTGCGACCATGATTCCAAATTCCTCTTCGAGTGCTGCATCGACTGCCGCTACTCCATAGCGGGTAGAAAGTACTCGATCAAACGAATTGGGAGAACCTCCACGCTGAAGGTGTCCGAGCACCGTCACTCGGGTTTCCATCCCATAGTGTTCTTCTAGATCACGGCCTATTTTGGCACCAATCCCTCCTAATTTGATCGGATCGAATCGCCCAGCTACCAAACGTTCGACTACCATTTCACCACCAAAAGGTTTAGCGCCTTCTGCCGCGACAATAATACTAAATTTCTTTCCTTGTTTTGCCCGTTGTTGAATGCATAACGCAACTCGGTTTAAATTATACGGAATCTCTGGAATTAGGATGACATCTGCTCCCCCTGCGACACCCGCATACAAAGCAATCCAGCCAGCATAACGCCCCATAACTTCAAGAACCATGACCCTGTGATGAGATTCCGCAGTGGTATGCAAACGGTCTAAGGCTTCTTGCGCTGTATCAACTGCTGTTTGGAAGCCAAAGGTTTGATCAGTGGCCATTAAATCATTGTCAATTGTCTTAGGAATTCCGATCACTTTAAGCCCTTTATTCGCAAGTTTCAGAGCGATATTCAAACTACCGTCCCCACCGATCGCTAATAAAGCATCCACACCGTGCTTTTGTAAATTTCCGATCACATCATCTGAGCGATCTACAGGTTGAGTTACCCCATTTAGTTTTGTTTGATATGCAAAGGGGTTGTCCCGATTCGTAGTTCCTAGGATCGTGCCCCCACGTGGTAAAATGCCAGAGACATCTTTCAGAGAAAGAGATATAAAATCATCCTCAACCGCTCCACGAAAGCCGTCCCTAATTCCAAGCACTTCAAGCCCATATCCGTGTGCGCTTTTAGCAATTGCCCGAATCACCGCATTTAGCCCCGGGCAATCTCCCCCGCCAGTAAGTACCGCAAGTTTACGCATCATTACACCTCTTTATCTAGTTTAATTATTATATCATTCCCTGACTTATTCAACCAACAGAAGCTGAGAAATATTTTTTTGAAGAGCCACTTTCTGTGCCGCATCTTTTCCTAATGCTCCTAAGGCCATCTCCACTCGTTTCCCCTGGGCCCTCAATACCTGGCACTGGCGAATAATCTGCTTCGCATCAGATCCATAAACCAACACATCTGCTCCCTCTACAGCTGGAAGCGGAAATTGTTCTAACAAATTTCCAATGTGTATAGCGAACCCGGTTGCTGGTTGTGGAATACCAAAGTCACCGTATAATGAATCATAACGTCCTCCCTCAACGACTGGAAAACCTATTCCCGGAACATAACCTTCAAATACTGCTCCTGTATAATATGAAAATCCGCGAAGTATTCCCAAATCTAAGGACACATTCGCCTGAACTCCGAAATCGTTTAAATACTGATAGATTCTTCTTAGGCTTTCGACTGCTTCTCGAATCGCGGGTTGAGCACTCCAGCCGAGGACTTCATCGAGAATTTCCTCTCCTCCACGAAAATGCGGTAACCGAAGTAATAGCTCCTGAACCCGTTCTGGTAACCCGCTTTGTCTGACACAGCTTTCCACACCCACCATATCCTTACGGGCTAATACTTCTTCCAGCTCGACCTGAACCCTCTCATTGACCCCCGATTCCATCATGAGTCCCGAAAAGATCCCCATATGCCCTAAGTTAAACTGATAATTGTTTAGACCCAAACCTGCAATGGCTTCTACAGCGAGAGCAATCACTTCCGCATCTGCAAGTTCCTGGTTAGAACCCACGAGTTCTACACCAACTTGACGGAACTCTCTGTGCCTAACATTGGTGTTTCGATAGACATCTGCACCATAACACAAGCGCAGTGGAAATTCCCCACTGCGCATACGGGTGCTGACAAGGCGAGCAATCGGTATGGTCAGTTCCGGGCGTAGCGTCAGTATACGCCCTTCGCGGTCAAAGAATTTGTATAACGAATCGTCTTGTTCAACATCTGGTTGGACACAAGCAGAATACTCTAGAGTTGGGGTTAATATCTTTTGATAAGACCACTGTCGAAAAAGCACAAGGATTTTTTCCTCTAAGCCCTCTTGCACGGCAATTTCCTCAGGTAGAAGGTCGCGCATCCCCTTTGGTATGCGTAGCCCTAAATTTGTTCTTAACATCATAATTCTCCTTCACTGGTGTCAATTTTCTGTATCGCTTTGTTCTTGCAAACGCTTCAAGATCAGTTGGTATCCATCTGCTCCGAAATTCAAGCAACGTTTTACCCGGCTGATCGTCGCTGTACTTACTCCCGTTACTTCCGTAATCGCCGTATAAGTCTCATTTCTTTGCAGCATCTTAGCGACTTCTAAACGCTGGGCCAAAGCCTTTATTTCCGCAACTGTCGCGATATCTTCAAAGAACCGATAACACTCTTCTTTGCTCTTTAGCAATAAAACTGCTTCAACTAGGGCATCCGTCAAAGGATTCTGTAAACGCTCATCACTCGACATAGCATTTCCCTCCTTAATAGAAAAGATCACTGTCTTCCTTTAATCTATTAAAGCGTTATGCCGTTGTCAAGTTTTTTTAGATGATTATTGAGATAAATTTTGCCGCTTGCAAACGCTTTTCCCTAAATTCTAGCTGTAAACAGTCCTTAGCAATATTTAGACACAGTGAACCTCATAGAAGACTCTTATTTAGCATAGGTGGAGGGAACTGCCCGATGAAAATCGAAAAGCCACCTCACATTTGATTTTAGATGGGGTGGCTTTCTATGTTATGAAGCTCAGAAATATACTAGTCCATCGTTTTAAGGGAAGCAGAATCATATTTTTATTAGTTTACTAGAAACTTAACTGTAACAGTTGTTCCTGTATGCTCTGACTCAAAAATAATCAACGCCTTATGACGTACCGCTATACTTTGACATATTGCAATCCCTAATCCAGTCCCTCGTTCTTTTGTTGTTAGGAATGGGGTACCGAGTTTATCAAGTATTGCAGAGTCAACTCCTCCTCCTTGATCGCAGACTTTAAGCATAATATAATTTTCAAATTTATAAGTTCGAATGGTTAGAACCGTACCTGCTTGCATTGCTTCAAGTCCATTTCTTGCTAAGTTAAGAATTAATTGTCTGAGCTCGTTTTCATTTCCTTGAGTATCGGTGACCTCTTCGAGCTCAAGGATTATTTCTTTGTCTTGATTGATTGCATCAGCCGTTAAGAGAGGAGCCAGAGTCGTTACTATCTTGGTGATATTGATTAACTCGAAGTCAGTCGATTTGTCTTTAGCTAAACTCAAGAAATCAGTAAGGATCAAATTTGCACGATCTAGTTCATCTGTCATCAATTGATAGAACTCGTGATAACGCACAGTATCGTCCTTAGACTGGAGCAGTTGCAGAAAACCACGAACTGTCGTCAGCGGATTCCTTACCTCATGAGCAATACCCGCTGCCATTTCTCCTACCATATTAAGTCTTTCCAAGCGCGCCAATTCTCGATCAGCGCTCTTTCTATCTGTAATATCAATAAGCACTTTGAAAACTAATCTCGACCCATCGGCATCAATGAAAGGCTGAGAATATACCTCATACATACGATTATCAAAAACCATCTCTTTCCATACAGCCGTAAGGCTCCTAAGAACCATTGAGGACATGCAATCAGTGCACGGAAACGATAGCCCTCCTATGACCTCAAAGCAGGGTCGGTCTATGCATGGACCAAACTTTGCTTGAAAACTATCGTTAGCAAATCGTATTTTATAATTTTCTTCTTGAAGATAGATTAGACCGGGAAAGCTATTAAATAACGAATATAGACGGTGATGCTCTTCCTCTACCGCCTTTTCGATTTTCCTTCTTTCCTCAATATTACGGAGAAAAATCGAGATTCCGCTTTCTGTTGGATATATACTGACTTCAACCCACTGCCCCATTGTTATGGCATAAGTCTCAAATCGTGTTGGCATCCCATCATTCATAGCTTTAAGACAAGCGTCATTAATCGTTTTACTCTCTAGCTTATGAGTTTCCCAATAATTTGACCCTAGAATATGCCCATCCAGCCCATTGGCCTCGCGAGCTTTAACCATAGCCTTATTTGCATAAGTTATGATCCATTGACGATTTACGGCTTTAAAGCAATCGCCAATACTTTCTAGAATATTAATCATCTCATGATTTGCTTTAGCTAATTCATTTTCTGCAGTTTCTTTTTGTAAGATCTCACTTCGAAGTTGATCATTCGTTTTTTCCAGTTCATCCGTACGAAACTTGATCAATTCCACTAAACTTTCGCGATACCGGCTCAATTCCTTTTCTTTATGTTCAGTCTCAGTAATATCCCATAGTGAGACAATACGCAGGCACCGCCCATTAATAGTTACTTCATAATTATCAATACGAACTGGAAAACGACTACCATCTTTCCTTACATGCACAGAATTATAGACATAATGGTCATTATGTATCCTAGGACTAATCTTCAAAAGGTCATTCTGATGTCCTGGAGCACAAAGTACATCATACATTGATTTTCCTATTAACTCGGGGGGGCTATATCCATGCATTTCAGCATAGTGGGTATTGACCTTAAGCAATTTACCACTGATGGCGTCGGTAACCACCATACCCCAAGTGTTATCTAAGAAAATCCGATCCCAAATTTCATTATCTTCTCGAACATCTGCTAAAGCCGCTTCCAGAAAAGCAACTTTCTGTTTTAATTCCATGATCTCTGCTCTTGACATTTTTCATACCACTTTTCTAATTTGATTGCGGTCGATGTCCATGGAACTGACTTTGATATCCAAACATATAAAGTAAACCTTGAATAGGATTTCATTCGACAAATATCTCTCTATTCCTTCTTATGCAAATAATATATTAAAAATGCCTATTTTAGGGGATATTCCATTAACTTTTATTAAATATTCTATTGATCCAATCGTAAGACTCCCACTTCTACAAGTGGGAGTCTTACCCCCGCTCCGCTTCGGTGGGGGTAGAGTCCATCCTTCGCCGCTGAGGGTACCTTTTGGGATCAGCGGCTTCGGCGATACTCTCCACAGGAGACTATCGTCACCGAAGACTCGATGTTCAACTTTAGTTGAACGAGTTCACTTTAAAACTATCGACATGGCTGCACCAAAGCGCCCTTTAGGTGGAAAACTCCTGAAGCAAGTTTTCTTTATTCCCTTTGAACTGTGTATCATAAATATGTCGATAAAGACCGTTTTTCTTTATTAATTCCTTATGGTTCCCACATTCAGCGACAGTTCCATTTTCGATGACAAAAATTTGGTCCGCTGCTAGAACGGTCGACAATCTATGAGCAATCACAAAACTAGTCCTATCTCTTAACAACGGCACCATTGCCTTTTGAATGTACATTTCCGATACTGAATCTAGAGAAGATGTTGCTTCGTCCAAAATGATAATTCTCGGGTCTTTCAAGATAACTCGAGCAATAGACACTCTTTGCTTTTCTCCACCTGACAACTTGATACCTCTATTTCCTACGATCGTTTGATAGCGATCCGGTAATGTCAGAATAAAATCATGAATATAAGCGGCCTTACAAGCCTCTATCATCTCTTCCTCTGTAGCATCCTTCTTACCATATCTTAGATTTTCTTCGATGGTATCATTGAAAAGATACGGCTCTTGCATTACGATACCAATCTGACTTCTCAGAGACTCCAGTGTTACATCCTTGATATTCCTATCATCAATCTTGATGCTTCCTTTGTTGACCTCATATAATCTCGGGATCAGGTTTGTAATGGTAGTTTTTCCTACACCACTCGAGCCAACCAAGGCAACCATTGTACCCGGATTTATAGAAAAACTTATATCTTCTAGTACTTTAACCTCGCTGTTATAAGAAAAATGTACTTGTTCAAAATCAATCTTACCTTTGATTACCTCCAAACTAGTAGCCCCTGGCTTGTTTTCTATCTCTTGTTGCTGATCAAAATACTCAAATATTCTCTGAAATAAGGCCAAAGATCTGGTGACATCAATATGAATATTAGATAGTTGTGAAACGGGCAAATAAAGCCTTCCCAACAACGCTACAAAAGCAATTATACTCCCAATTGATATCTCGCCTTTAATATATAAATAGCCTCCATAAAAGTAAATAAGCATCGGTCCAATCGCAATAAACGTGGTTATAGTCATCCTAAACCATCGTCCTACGACCGATTCCCTTATTTGTAGGCTTATAACCTCATTGTTGGTTTTTTCAAATCTAGCCAATTCATCATTTTCCTTGGTAAATATCTTTGTGAGTAGTACCCCACTGATACTAAAGGTCTCTTGAATAATCTGATTAAGGTCACTAATTTTTTCTTGACTCTTAGTCGCAATCTTCCATTTTAGCTTCCCTACTTTTCTCGTAGGGATAATAAAGGTTGGAAGTATAATCATGCCGACAATGGCTAGCTTCCAGTTCATCGTTATAAGGACTATTGCTGTGGAGATAAGCACAACAATGCTTGTTAAGGCATTCACCACTGTTGAGTTAAATATCTCTTGAATTCCATCGATATCACTTGTTATTCTAGTGGTTATTTCTCCAGGCTTTGCAGCTGTATAGAAATTTAAGGACATGTGCTGTAAATGAGTATACATTTGATTTTTCATGTTTAAAATTATATGTTTTGAAATCCAAATACTAAGATAAGACTGAGCCACATGCAAAAGTCCTAATACCACCGTGATCCCAATGGAAATAATGATTAACAAACTTAAGAGTGCTAAATCCTTCTGTGGTAAAGCATTATCAATAATATTTTTAATAAGTATCGGAGGTACAAGCCCCAGTATTGAAATAACTATTATTATGCCAATGACTAGAAGCATTTTCATCCAGTAGGGCATAAAGTAACTCATTATTCTTGTAAGCATCTTTCTGGTAACCTTGGGCATTTGTATTTCTTCATCTGCAAATCTCAATCTGCCGATCCCTTGTTTCATAGTATCAACTCCTAAATATTGACGAGCTAACCCCCTCTATAATTATATCATAGTTGTTCCTTTTAGGAATTAACGCTAGCCTTACTCAGACTGACCAGAAACAAAGGGGACAATGCTAAGTGAATATATTGGTGTGAACGCAACGAGTATGAACGTACAATGGGCTTCTCGGAACTTGGTTAATTTAATAAAAGCATAAGCTTTGAGGGGAGCAAAAGAGTCCCCTCTACATAATCTATTCAAAATAAACTTTATTAAAAGTTAGCTACGGCTAACCTATGTATGAGAAAGTGGTTAACCTGGCAACGAAAAGGGGGTACATAACTTGAATGGTGCAGAAAGAATTGATCCATTAACAGACTTATCTCCAGGTTCTGCCTGTCAGATAGTTTCCTTGGAGTTGAGCGGACTCTTACGGCGCCGTATTCTTGACTTAGGAATCGTCCCTGGAACGTTAATCCGATGTATTCGACGAGGACCTTCCGGCGATCCAACCGCTTATCTGGTGAGGGAAACACTCATTGCGTTGCGTAGAGAAGATGCGGCTCAGATTTTTGTGAGAAAGTTATCGAATGGAGAGGAATATGTATGAACTACTTCAAATAAATATAACGTTCCATACTTGGGATATAAGGGGACCATTCATCGTTTGGGTGGTTCTCTTTTGCTTGCTCAAACTGATAAAGTTCGGCATCCATGGCATCAGCATAATGAATCACTAAAGCTTCCATTAACTTTGGTCGCTTAGGGGATTGCCATTCATATTTCCCATGATGGCTTGTAATAATATGAAGCAACTTAGAGCGAAGTTCACGGGAAAAACTAGGTATCTTAGCAATCTCCTCAGTTAATAGTTCGATTCCTAAGATAATGTGTCCTAGTAGTCGCCCTTCCGTGGTAAACTTAATCCCTCTGTCGTAAGAATACTCGCCAATCTTACCCATATCATGCAAAAGCGCTCCCGTTAAGACTAAATCACTGTCCATCTTTGGGTAATGCCTAGCAATTCCCTCTGCAAGCTCAGCCACTCTGACACTGTGCTCCCAAAGTCCACGAAGATACGCTTGATGTATTTTCATGGCAGCTGGGGCTTTTCTATAAGCATTTCCCCATTCCGGATGGCCAAAGAACTTTTCCAGCAGGACTTTAAGCTCCGGTTGGATTATCTTCTCAATAAGAGCAGCTAAGCGTTTTTCCAACTCGTCCGCTGTAACCGGGGAACTTGGTAAAAGGTCAGATAAGTCCACATCCTCTTTCGGAATTAGCCGGATAGTTTCAATCGTTAGATCAAGCGTACCCCGGTACTCAGATGCAACCCCTTTGACGCGAAAAATATCCTGTTCTTTTAGCCACATAAGGACTTGCCGATCATAATTCCACATTTTCCCCTGAATCATTCCCGACCGATCTTGGCAAATCAAGGAGAGGTATGCACCCGGCTTTTGCCGAAAGGGAACCTCTTTCCATTCATTAATTAGTAATACCCCTTCAAACCGTTCCCCAGCTTTGCATTCTTTTAGCATATAATCCATCCTTTCTTTCACTAACCTAATAATAGTGTAACAGAGTGTGAAAACTTTTCTGTATTTAGAAATGAAACTGCACGTTCCGGGGATATTAAACATTAGAACTAACACGCTATTCGCAAAAGTTGAACACGCATGAAACACCTAACTTAAAAAGTGGGTGCCTTGCAAGTTAGATATATAATATAAAGGATGGTTATAGATGGAATTAATAAAGGACCTTCTCATTGTAACTGGTAGAATCTTCACGATTATTCCCTTATTATTAGTTGTTACATTATATATGGGGAAGCGTGCCATAGGAGAACTTCCTGTTTTCGACTTTCTAGTCATAATTACCTTAGGAGCGATAACGGGAGCGGATCTTGCAGATCCAAGTATTAATCATATACATACTGCTGTAGCAATTATTTTAATTGGATTATTTCAAAAAGTCATAACTACGTTAATAATCAAGCATAGAAGATTTGGACACATAATTACCTTTGATCCCACTATCGTTATTCAAGATGGACAGTTTATCGTGAACAATCTTAAAAGGCTTCGTTTTTCCATCGACAATGTTCTCCAGATGCTACGGGAAAAGGATATTTTTGATCTTAGCGATGTACGTATTGGCATTATTGAAGCAAACGGAAATATATCAGTCTTAAAACAGGATAGTAAAGCTTCCGTTACTCTAGAGGATATGAATTTGTCCAAAAAAAGTTCTTCTCTATCATACCCTGTAATAGTGGATGGGGAAATCTATGGAAATGCATTGACGAAACTCGAGCTTTCGAATGATTGGCTCCAGCAGCAATTATTAAACCTTAATATCAAAACTGCAACGGATGTCTTCTTTGCATCCGTCAATGCAAAAAAGGAACTCCATGTTTCTCTTAAAAATTATATGGAAGATAATGAAAATATTTTCCCTATTACGAACTAAACGGCTCCACTTCTTCCCTAAGCTTCATTCTTTCACCAGTTGATCCAAGCCCAGAGGAAGTTTCTTTGCTTAGAGACGGATAGGCATCTCTTACCCACAAAGAACACTTATCGCCATAGGATGCTAAGACACTTTCTCCCACATCCTCTACTTTCATGAATAATTTCCTAGCGTTTCTCGAATTCGATTGAGCATAAGCCTACGAAGAGGATTGATCCAACCTCCAACGTTTCTAATTTACTGTTGCGATGGGCAACATCTTTGCGTAGAATATGGTATAGATATGGAAAACGTCGAGGAGGTGAATTTGCCGTTGGATCATAACCTTAAAACGAGTATGAGTATGAATATTAACATTACACAGAAGGCCATCAAATTCCTCCAGAATTCTAAAAAAAGTACGCTCTACATAAAACGCATAGTAGTCACACAATGCTGTATTCCACTTTCCACTCCCCCTACCGTACGCAAAGGAACCCCACGCAAATCTGAAAATTTCCACATGTATAATACTAACGGAATTACGGTGTATTATGACCGTGATTTGATCCGGAAGCGAGAAGTAACCATTGATACTGAAGGGCTAGGTTTGTCCGAAAGACTAATAGTTTCAGATTGGGTTATTAGATATTAAAGTCGGCCTTTTGGCCGACTTTAATAAGTAGATATTCTATAGAGCTAAATGGATAAACACTTCTTCTTATCATTATTCTAAAACTTGCAAACTCATTTTATAATCGTAAATCAACTCATTAAATTCCTCCGGCGAACCGTTTTCACGAATTAACTTCTGTGCTTTTTTCAGCAAGCGTTTATGTACTTCTCCCCTGCTTATTAAAAACTTAATCATTCTCTTCATGTTTGGGTCATTTGTCAATTCTAAATGCTTTCGATAAAGACGGCATACTCTGCTTTCTGCCTGCACATCTACCTGTAGCATATTAATAACGTCAAGGCTTTGGTCAATATAATTTATTCCCCACGGAGTACCCTTTGAATTGACAAAGGTAAGCGGTGATCCTCCTAGTTTCTTAATCGCTACCGAAATCAATTCCATATGCCCTAATTCTTCCGCAGCGATTATCCCCAGCAGTTCTCGAACATGTCGATTTGATATATTTGATCGCTGGTTAAAGTATTGTAAGGCTGATGAAAACTCACTATCTATTCCAGCGTAATGTTCTATCAGCACCTTTGCAAACGCTAGATCTTGACGTTCAACATGGATTGGATAAAACAAACGCTTGTGGTAATTAAACACTTTCATCCCACCCTCCATTTAAAGAATCCTGCCTTTATTATATGGCGGCAGAATCCATGAGGTCACAGAGTGACTGAACTTAGTGAAATTGCTTTAAACGAGGAAGGTAAATATGTAACACTTCTCACTTGTCCTTCATAAACTGCCCTGAGGAAGTGAACGATAGTGTTATTATGTTGTCCCAATTGTCAGAGCATGGATCACTTAAGCAAATGGATTCAATACACAGCTCAAATCTTAAAAATCAACATAATCCCCGCCGCTAAGAGTCCAATTTATGTCTGTCCTAAATGTTTAAATACCTCTCCCAGCAAAATCCTACCCCGCGTTAATCATTAGAAATCCTCTTGGATAAATATACCCTTTATCTCGTCTCTAAAAAACAGAATCCCGCCTTCATTTTAATGAGGCGGGATATAAAAGAAAATCCCCTCACTATCAAGGAGGGGTATTAAGAAAGAAGGGGGGAAAATGAGAAGAAGAATTTATGTCAACCGCTGAATAACGGGTAATCATCTATTATGTTTATTATAGAGCATCTGTGTTACAGTTCCATGAACTTTGTGTGAAGAATATGTTAAACCTTATACTGGGAATTTTGTTTCCATAAGCCCTTTGACTCCAATATCTCGTCGAAAATGGGCCTTGGGGAAATCAATTTGATCTACGAGAGCATAGGCTTTTTCTCGAGCCTGTCCAAGGGTTTGTCCTTCTGCTGTTATCCCTAATACCCGACCACCAGTACTCAGAAGTTGTCCCTCGCTAACTCCTGTTCCGGCATGGAATATGACCACATCCTGATCTCTCTCCATAGGCAATCGGATCGAAACCCCCTTAGTGTAAGCTAACGGATAACCCGGAGCAGCCATCACAACACACACTGCGACCTCATCTTTCCACTCCAGCTGGACCTCAGACAAACTTTTCTCAGTGCACGCCCAAAGGATCGGCAAGAGATCTGATTTAAGTCTTTTCATGACCACTTGGGTTTCAGGATCGCCAAACCGCACATTGTATTCTAGAAGTTTAGGTCCCCGCTTCGTTAACATCAACCCCAGGAAAAGCACCCCTGTAAAGGGAGCCCCTCGTTCTTGCATAACCTGCAAAGTAGGCGAAACAAAGTCTTGCATAACGGTTGCTTCAAGTTCAGTCGTCCAAATGGGAGGAGGGCTATAAGTCCCCATTCCTCCGGTGTTAAGCCCAAGATCTCCATCTAAGGCCCGCTTGTGGTCTTGAACCGGAACCATAGGCAAAGCCGTTACTCCATCTGAAAAACACAGCAGGCTAACTTCTTGCCCTTCTAGGAATTCTTCAATAAGTAACTTCTTACCTGCCGAACCAAAGCCACCCTCCATTATTTCATCGACTGCTTGGAGAGCGGTTTCCAAATCCATCGCCACGATAACACCTTTACCCGCAGCTAGACCGTCCGCTTTCAAAACACAGGGCGCTCCAATGGTATTGATAAACTCTTTGGCCTGGGCCGAGTCCTCAAATACTTGCCATTCTGCTGTTGGGATCTTTGCGCTTTCCATAATCGTTTTAGCAAAGGATTTACTTCCCTCTAATTGAGCTGCCGCCTGAGTTGGTCCGAAGATGCGCAAACCCGCCTCCTGGAAAGCATCAACTATCCCTAAACTCAAGGGGTCTTCCGGACCAACGATCGTTAGATCAATCTTCTCCTTGAGTGCAAACTCCACTAATCCAGCGATGTCCTGAACAGAAATCGGGACATTCCACAACGCGGTCCCTGCATTTCCGGGTGCCACAAATAAACGTTCGAGTTCTGGGCTTTGCGCCAGCTTCCAAGCTAAAGCATGTTCCCGCCCACCGTTGCCTACTATTAACACACGGTGCTTACCCACTGTCTCACCTCGTCTCCTAAATTATAAGCCGTCCAAATCATAGTGAATTAATGCTGAAAATGACGGCGATGCGTAAAGACCATGATAATATTTAAGCGATTGGCGGCCTCAATAACCGCAGCATCTTTCAGAGACCCCCCCGGCTGAACAATCGCTTTAATCCCTGCTTTGGCAGCCTCTTCAATCGAATCTGAGAAAGGAAAGAAAGCATCGGAGGCCAAATAAGCTCCTTTAGCGTTATCTCCGGCTTGATCAAGCGCTATCTTAACGGACCCTACCCGATTCATTTGCCCAGCTCCAACACCCAGCGTGCGTTTATGATCTGTAACTACAATAGCATTTGACTTGACATGTTTCACAATACGCCAAGCAAAATCAAGCGCTACTAGATCCTCTTCCGTAGGTTTTTGTTCTGTCACGACATCCCATTCACTGACTAAAGTTGTCCCTTGATCGACCTCTTGAATGAGATATCCGCCTTCAATACTCTTCGAGACCCAGCTTGGGATTGCTTTCCCAAAGTCCCCTCTGCCAACCACAAAGAGCCGGAGATTAACTTTTACACTAAGAATCTCACGCGCTTCCGGACTAAATTCTGGTGCAATAATGACTTCATAGAAGTGATCTTTAAGGGCTTCGGCACATGCCGTGTCTACCACCCGGTTAAAGGCGATAATTCCACCAAAAGCAGAGACTGGATCCGCGGCAAAGGCACTTTCATAAGCCTCAAGGGGTGTCTTGCCTATTGCGACTCCACAAGGATTGGTGTGCTTAATAATCGCTGCCGCACACGATTCAAAATCGCGCACAAGCTTCCAAGCAGCATTCATGTCAATCCAATTATTGTAGGATAGTTCTTTTCCTTGGAGTTGTTTACCATTAGCCAAGGTTCCCGCCCCAGCTTCTGCATTAATATAGAAAGCTGCTTTTTGCTGTGGGTTCTCACCATACCGTAACTCTTGGACTTTTTGAGCTGTTATACGAAGTGTCTCCGGAAAACTGCCGGTCGGTTCAAGCTGCCTTTCTAGATATCCAGCAATTAGTTGGTCATATTCCGCGGTATGGGCAAAGGCTTCAGCAGCTAGTCGCTTACGCATACCTGCCGGAACATTTCCTGCTTGGCGCAGCACACTTAAAACTTCTTCATATGATTCTGGGTTAACCAAAACAGTAACCCGCCCGTGATTCTTAGCAGCAGCACGAACCATTGTTGGCCCACCTACGTCAATATTTTCTATGGCTTCTTCAAAGCTTACCCCAGGCTTAGCAATTGTCTCCCGGAACGGATAAAGATTGACCACAACTAAGTCAATATAGCGAATCCCGTTCTGCTCCATTTGTTCCATATGTTCGGCACTATCACGCGCCAAAATTCCACCGTGAATCAAAGGGTGGAGCGTCTTCACTCGGCCATCCAAAACTTCAGGAAATCCCGTGACCTCACTCACATATTTCACTGGAACATTTGCTTCCTCAAGCGCTTTGTATGTACCTCCGGTTGAAATCAATTCAAAGCCTAAGTCTACAAGTCCACGTGCCAAGTCCACAATCCCCGTTTTGTCTGAAACGCTTATTAAAGCTCTTCGCATCATTCTAATCCCTCCTGTCGCAAAATCAGTACTCTACTCCCAGTCCGCTCCACCTTCCCTAACGCTAACAATCGGACGGCCTCTGGATAGAGACGGTGTTCTACCGCTAAAATTCTCTTAGACAAGCTTTCTTCCGTATCTTCTGTCAATACAGGTACCGCTTCCTGTAATATAATCGGGCCACTATCCAAGCCATCATCTACTAAATGTACTGTACACCCACTTACCTTGACCCCGTATTCAAGTGCTTGGCGCTGAGCATGGAGCCCGGGAAAAGCAGGTAGTAATGAAGGATGGATATTTAGGACTGGAAAACTAACTTGACGCATGAACTGGGGACTTAAAACCCTCATATACCCAGCTAAAAGTAAGAGCTCCACCTGGTTCTCTCTCATCCAAATCAAGATATCTTCCTCTTGCGCTTGACGATGTGGATAATTGCTGACTTCAAAAACGCGGGTAGGGATTCCTGCCTCCTCAGATCGCTTAAGTGCCCCAGCCCCTAAGTGGTCCGATCCAACACCCACGATCTCAATAGGAAGGCTACCACTTCGGTAGGCTTCAATCAAGGCTTGGAGATTACTCCCTCGACCCGATGCCAGTATTGACGTCCTCAATAAACCACCCCTTTTCCAGTTACCACGCTTCCAATTACAAAGCTTCTCTCACCCAACTCATCGAGCTTTTGGCGCACGGAGCCCTCATCCTCTGGGCGTACAACAAGAACAAAACCAACCCCCATGTTGAAGGTTCGATACATTTCTGGCCAGGCCACATCACCTAGACGTTGAAGCAACGTGAAGATCGGAGGGCATTCCCAATTGGACGTCTCAATCCGAACCCCCATACCCTCTGGCAATATCCGGGGAACATTATCCGTTAAGCCTCCTCCCGTAATATGGGCCATCCCAAGAATTTCCCCTCCGGGAAGAAGCGATAAAATTGATTTAACATAAATTCGCGTTGGGCGAAGCAGTGCTTCCCCGAGGGGTTCCCCCAACTCTGGAAACTCCTCATTTAAGGAATATGTTTCGAAGACTTTTCGAGCTAAGGAATACCCATTGCTATGGAGTCCCGACGAAGGTAAACCAATAAGCACATCCCCTACTCGAATTTTTGTGCCATCAATTAACTGATCCTGATTCACAACTCCCACAGAAAATCCTGCGATATCGTATTCATCTTCAGCATAGAATCCAGGCATTTCTGCCGTTTCTCCCCCGATCAGAGCACAACCTGCCATTTCACACCCTCTCGCGACCCCGCCTACTACCTCGGCCAGGCGTTTCGGATCCACCTTGCCAACTGCAAGGTAATCGAGAAAGTATAAAGGTTCTGCCCCTTGAACTAAGATATCATTGACACACATAGCCACTGCATCTTGTCCAATGCTATCATGCCGATTCATTTGAAAAGCGAGACGCAGCTTAGTTCCAACTCCATCTGTTCCTGAAACAAGGACTGGATTTGGATATTTCGCCAAATCCAATTTAAAAAGTCCCCCAAACCCTCCAAGCCCACCGAGGACCTCCGGCCGAAGAGTCCGGGCAACCGCCGGTTTGATAAGTTCTACGACTTCATTCCCTGCTTGAATGTCAACACCTGCGTCTCGGTATGAGTATCCCAACGTTTTTCCTCCTTACGTTTCAACGTGCAGCGTATTCTTTACATAAAATATACTCTATCCACCTATTGGTTTATAAGATCAACAAAAATCATCTACAAGAATTCCGGGGTTCAAAATTGTTCTTACCTTGATTTAAGCTCGATATCGGAATAGGATACGCTCCATTAAAGCAAGCCAAGCAAACATCCTCTGTACCCAGTGCTCGAAGCAAACCTTTTTCAGAAATATAGTGCAATGAATCCGCCCCAACATACTTCCGAATTCCATCGACATCCAATTGATTAGCAATGAGTTTTTCTCGTTCAGCGGTGTCAATTCCATAGAAACACGGATAAGCCACCGGAGGAGAACTAATTAAGAAGTGTACTTCTTTGGCCCCTGCTTTCTTGACCATTTCAACCAGCTTGGAACTAGTCGTTCCTCGGACGATCGAATCATCAATCATAACGACGCGTTTATCTTTCAAGACACTCGTATTCGCATTGAGCTTAAGACGAACGGCGACTTCTCTCATTGCCTGTGTTGGTTGAATAAACGTTCTACCAACATAACGATTTTTGATAAGTCCTTCTCCAAATGGTATTCCCAAGGCCGTGGCATACCCTAAGGCCGAAGCGGTCCCCGAGTCTGGGACCGCAATCACGAGATCAGCATCAATCGGACATTCACGAGCCAGTTCGATGCCCATTAGTCGTCGGCTCTCAGCTATATTCAACTTATCCATCGTGCTATCTGGTCGAGCGAAATAGATATATTCGAAAGCACAGGCCGCACACTTAGTTTTACTTAACCCCCGGCGTGAGTGTAATCCTTCTTCATCTATAATGACAATTTCACCAGGTTCCACATCTCTCACAAACTCTGCGCCAATGGTATCCAAGGCACAACTTTCTGAAGCCAGACAATACCGACCGCCTAGCTTCCCAATACATAAGGGACGAACTCCATGTGGATCCCTGATTCCAAAAAGCTTATCCTCGGCTAAGATAATCAAGGCATACGCCCCGCGAAGATCCATTATTGTCTTAACCAGCGCATCTTCTAAAGAATCCCGGCGATACCGAGTTATAAGGTTGATAATCACTTCGCTATCAACCGTCGTTTGGAAAACCGCCCCGTTTTTTCCCAGTTCTTCTCGAAGGTCAGAAGCATTTGTCAAATTCCCATTATGGGCCAAGGCCATCATGCCTTTTTGATAGTGTACCACCAAAGGTTGGGCATTTGCTAGTTGGCTTGATCCCGTCGTTGAGTAACGAACATGTCCGATTGCCATTTTCCCTTTCAAGCCTTCCATAATAGTGTCAGAAAATACTTCTGACACTAAACCCATTCCCTTATGCACGGTGATGCTCATTCCATCTGAAACCGCGATCCCGGCACTTTCCTGCCCACGATGCTGTAAGGCATAAAGCCCGTAGTAAGTCAGACGGGCAACCTCCTGGTTGGGAGCATATATACCAAAGACTCCACATTCCTCTTTCGGTTTGTCCTCTCCAAATTCGAACATTTTTGGCCCCTCTCTCCCCCTTAGTTCCTTCGGCGACGCATCATAAGAGCACCAAAAATCTAGGGGTATATCACCGCATAATTCTTGTGGATTTAGAAAATTTGGCTGGCACCAGGCCTAAAGCCTTGTTCTCAAGCCTGTGAGAGAACCGCCTTTACTCTGCGATAGACTTCTAGATACGCTTCTTCGACTTTACCTAGATCACGCCTGAAGCGATCCTTGTCCAGCTTTTCGCGAGTTTCGATATCCCAATACCGACAAGTATCTGGAGAAATTTCATCACCAAGATAAACTTTTCCATCACGAACTCCGAACTCCAGTTTAAAATCGATCAGCTCAATTCCTGCTTTTACTAAGATGGTCTGTAATACTGCATTAACTTTTAAGCCTAAGGCTTGCATTTCCCGAGCAATATCCAAACTTGCCCAGCCCATCGCCTCGACATGAGATTCATTAACCATCGGATCTCCTAGTGCATCGTCTTTATAATATAATTCCACAACTGGACGTGAAAGTACAAATCCTTCCTCCACTCCTAGGCGCTTCGACAGACTTCCAGCGACAACATTGCGCACAACAACTTCGAGTGGAATCATGTCTAGCCGATGCACAAGCATATCTCGATCGCTTATCAGTTTAACATAGTGGGTTGGAATACCCGTTTTTTCTATTTCTTCAAAGAACAGTGCTGATAACTGGTTGTTGACTAATCCCTTATCCACGATTTGTCCTTTTTTCTCTCCGTTGAAGGCGGTGGCATCATCTTTATAGGCTACCCAGAAATACTCATTTTGATCAGTATCATAAATTTTCTTAGCTTTTCCCTCATACCTTAATTCTAACTTTTCCATAAATATTTGCCCCTTTCGATCGTCAGTTTCTTAGCATTCATTTCCGTTACCTAAACTAGTCCTAACCGCTGAAAAATGTCTGCTACATGCTTTGTATGGTAAGCATAATCAAACAGGTCCTTAATCTCTTTTTCGTCTAGATATTCCCGTATACTAGAGTCTCTACTGATTAAGTCCTGAAATTGCTCTTTTGTATTCCAAGCTTCCATAGCATTGCGTTGAACCAAAGCGTATGCCGTTTCCCGACTAACACCCTTTTCGACTATGGCCAACATGACGCGTTGAGAAAAAATCAGACCAAATCCCTTGTCAATGTTCACCTTCATTTGCTCTGGGAATACTTCCAGTCGATCTATAAGCTGGGTCATCTTATGAAGCATGTAGTCTAAAGCAATCGTGCTATCCGGTAAGATCATCCGTTCCGCAGAAGAATGTGAGATATCTCGCTCGTGCCATAAGGCTACGTTTTCGAGGGCTACCTGAGCATTGGCACGAATAACTCGAGCCATTCCACAAATACGCTCAGGAGTAATGGGGTTTTTCTTATGAGGCATAGCTGAGGACCCTTTCTGTCCTTTCCCAAAGGCTTCTTCCACCTCATGAACATCGGTTCGCTGTAAGTTGCGAAGCTCAGTTGCCATTTTATCAAGTGAACTTGCGATCCCAGCAAGCGTCGTCATAAAGAAAGCATGCCGATCACGTTGAAGTATTTGTGTCGAGATCAAGGCAGGCTCTAAGTGAAGTACTTGGCAAACATGAGCTTCAACTTGAGGATCTACATTGGCGAACGTCCCTACTGCACCGGAAATTTTCCCAACCCTTATCTCTTCACGAGCAAAGGCTAAGCGCTTTTTTTGACGTCTAATTTCGTCGTACCACAACGCAAACTTCAATCCTAGGGTAATCGGTTCAGCGTGAATTCCATGCGTTCTCCCCATCATAATTGTGTCACGATGTTCTAACGCTCTGCGACGAAGGACCGTTTCCAATCCCTCCACTTTAGACAGCAAAATATTAGACGCTTCTACTAATTGCAGGGACAACGCTGTATCAAGGACATCTGAAGAAGTAAGTCCTAAATGAATGTATTTTGCTTCATCCCCTACATTTTCTGCAACATTCGTCAAGAAAGCCAACACATCATGCTGGGTTACTTCTTCAATGGCCTGTACCCTTTCCCACGAAAAAGAAGCCTTCTCACGAATGACCGTAACCGCCTCATTCGGAATTTTTCCTAGCATGGCCCATCCTTCGCATGCTGCAATCTCAATTTCCAACCATAGCGCAAGGCGATGCTCGTCTGTCCAAATCCCTCCCATTTCAGGAAGGGTATACCGTTCAATCATGCTTTAGTCCCCTTTATCCCTTCACTTAACCTCTTCTGCAACGCTTCATCCTTTGCCTCGATATCCTTCAACATCTGCCCACGATAGTTTTTAACCCTAATACTCAGAGATTTATCCTGGATGGCTAGGATCTGTACAGCAAGCAACGCTGCATTGCGTGCCGCACCAATGCCTACGGTTGCAACTGGAATTCCCGGGGGCATTTGAACGATGGAGTAAAGAGCATCAATTCCTTCCATGGCGCCACTGCTCAGAGGGACACCGATCACAGGTAAAATTGTTGCCCCGGCTACAACCCCTGGCAAATGAGCCGCTAACCCGGCAGCCGCGATAATAAGTCTTCCGTCTTGTGCTTCAAAATTTTTTACCCAATCTACGGTTCTTTCCAATGTCCTGTGGGCGGAAGAAATTTTAACCTCAAAATCAAGTTCAAATTCACGAAGAACCTTCATAGCTTCCTCCATGATTTTATAATCTGAATCGCTTCCCATAATAACCCCAATTTGGCTCATCAAATTTTCGCCCCGCTTTCCTTTATCCTCTTAGTAGCAAAAACCCAAGCTAGGACAGATTACACCCTTAATAAGAGTGAAACCTACCCGCCTGGGCTTTTATCCCTTCGGTGTGATTTGATTGCTCAATCAAATCTGTACCACTCGGACAATCAATTGCCCTAGGTACACTTTCGCTCATAGTCAGGCTATTTACGGCAGCCTGGTAGAAACTTGCGGACCATATCACCGCGGTTATATGAACTCCTTTGAATTTTGGATATGTTCATTTTACAAGAAGGTATCATTAAGGTCAATAGAAAATCGAACATTAATATATATTCTAATAAAAACGTTCGGTAGCCCTAGTAGATTCTTGCTGATTGTTTTGCCCACTTCATACCCTAAAAGATCTCTAAATGATTCTGTCCATGCTATACATCTTCCCCGCTTTTGAAACGTTTTATCATAAATATTGTGTAACGACTCAGACTTAAAACGTAAAACTCAAGAATATCTATGCAAACAAACAAACTTCTTCGATCGATTCTACCCCACTCTCTTTGAGGTATGTCTACACACCTTACCCTGTGAGCGCATAGGGCCGTAACGAAACTATGTTCCGTTACGGCACCCTTTTCTTCGGTGTATTTAAATTAGTGGTTTTGATCGCGGGTTTATTCTTATCCTAATATCCCATTTATCTCCTTTTCAGTGATCATAACCAAAGTCTCTACCTGCTTCTCTGAAAACTCTCCCCCAGACTCCAACGTCTCTAAAGTATCCTCAAATACTTTGACCAACAAGCCATTTATCTTTGCATATCGTTTCTGGGCATTCTCAGTTTCCAGAACCTTCCCACTCCAAATCCCAGCCATTCGGTCGAAGAGGAAGTTAGTAATTCTCCTCATGATCAGGGCAAAAACCGCTACTTTAGGATCAGTAAGAGTCACAATACTTTCGTAGGTTGATGCTTGAACCTCCAGACGCCCAGCCTCCTGTAGATCTCGGTGAGCCTTCGTTCCTTTTAAAACAATCAGGTGATGATAGAGCATGTTCGCCGTAATCGCTAGATTCTTCATAAGATCATTTCGCTTTAGAAATTCAAAGTTAACCCGGATATCTACCAAGGATGAATCTGGCTCAAACATAATAAATCCAATATTTGGCTCGATTCCGTATTTGCGGAGAATTTTGATAGCCCTCTCGTTCTGCGCAACTGTCGTCATCTTATTTATTCGCTTCAGTGAACTGTCACTCCCGCTCTCTAGTCCTATAAGAATATGACGCAGACCAGCTTCAACCAGCGCACTTACTGTTTCGTCATGGATATCATTAACCCGGGCCTCTATGCCAAACTGAATGTTTCTGGATTTAAGGAGAGTGGCTAAGCGCAAGGCCCGTTGTTGGCCCCTTTCGCCCGGGCCGAAGAAATTGGGATCGGTAAAATAGAAATTCTCAATTTGATGTTGTGCAATTAAGTCATCGATTTCCGAGATGATATTTTCCGGAGTTCGCCCACGCCACTGAGATCCCTGCCCATAAAAAGGGTTGATGTAGCAAAAAGTACACCCCCCATAGCAGCCCCTACTCCCTTGCAGGTTTACTTCCGGCAGACGAAACAGGGCTTCTGTTCGTACAGGAAATGGGAGAGCGTTCAAGTCACTCACCAGTTCACGCCGCTGGGAAACAATCGTACCCGAGTTATCCCTCTGGGCAAGGCCAGGAAATTCTTCCAGACTATCTTGACCAGTTAAAGCCTGCACTACCTTAGCAAAGGTCAGTTCCGGTTCACCTAGAATCACTGAATCTATATCCGGACACTGTTTTAAAATGTCTGCGAAGTCAGTAGTTGGATAATACCCGTAAGCCGTGATATACGAAGAGAGTTTCTCTGCTTTAACTTTCTGGAGAAAATTGTACAAAGCTGTGTCCGTCTGCCAATGGTAGACCATATGAACTCCCACCATGTCTGGTTGCCAAACTTTTACCCTACGCTCAATTTCTTGGTAGTCAAGCCCATCTAGGAATCCTTCAATGATTTCGACTTCATGTCCTTCACGAATGAGTAATCCTGCAATATAACCAGAATGAAGACACGAGGAAAGGGGAGTATTGGCAATGTCATTACATCGGTCCGGACAGACAGCTCGTGGGTGTTCTAACAATAGTATCTTCATTTTATTTTATCCTCACTTCCTGCCACATGAATACGTTTCTACATTGCTGAAGTGTTTCCAGCTTATATCTGAAGGTATTAAACGGCTTCGGGTTGTAATAGGTGGGATAGAGAAGATCCGTTTCTGAGTCGATGACTCCTTGCTCACTAGCCATCACTTCGATCGCAGTGCCTGGTAGGATACGAATATTATTCAAAATGATGATGCCTAGATTCTTTTTCTTACTGTGCACTTCATAAAGCTGTTCCACAAACTGCATACTTTTTTCGCAAGTCTTTTCCGTCTCTCCAGGCACATTGACCATAAAATGATAGACACTAACCACATCCGTTTGAGTGACAAGACTGGCTGCTTTTAAAATCTGTGCTTCACTAAGATTTTTGCCTAAGACATCCAATGATTCCTGGCACAGACCGTCGGGGGAGAAGGAAAAACATTCACACCCCGCTCGTTCAAACAAAGCGACATTCTTTTCATTAAGCTGATCTTCCCGCATGAAACCGTCCCATCGAATCTTGAGCTTTCTGCGCAAGATCTCTTCACAGATCCCTTCCAGATGACCGGGGGGCATGTTAAGTACGGGATCAGTAAAATGAAAACTCTCAATACCATACTCTTTATGCAAGAGTTCTATTTCATCCACGACAGCAGCAGTCGGGCGGCACCGCAATTGTTTCCCTTGAAGCTGGGGATAGACACAATAAGCACAGTTAAGCGCACAGCCCCGTTTAGCCTCAATTCCAATCGTAGGAACGTAGTTGTTAATCCCTTTATAGAGCGCAGGGTCTAATAAAAGTCGATTCGCTGGAACATAATTGGTCATGTCAAAATTAGTTGCAGGCGGTGAAACGCGCACTTTCGAACCCTCTCGCCAGCAGAGCCCAGGCAAAGGCTGTGGATTGTCTATAGAGCGGAGAAGAGCAGGAAAGGTTACTTCTGCTTCTCCAACGATTCCATAGTTTAATTCAGGAATCTCCAGCATCAGTCGTTCCGGGAAAAGGGAAAACCCGGTACCCCCCACAATTAGCCAAGCTTGGGGCAGAACAGCGGCAATGAACCGAACAGTGACAATAAAGGGAGAAATAAGCGAACTGGTTTTATTGCCCAGGGGATCAATATTACGCAGGGATAACCCGATAGCCTCAGGTTGAAACGTCAATAGCTTATCCTTCAGCGCTCCAAAAGGATCTCTTTCCAGGTTCATATCTAGGATACTCACCTCATGACCATACCCTTGAAGGCGACCGGCTAAAAGAACAATCCCGATAGGGTAGACTCTTTCCTGAGAGAGGTCTTCGACTGAAGGGGTTTGAATCATCAAAACACGCATTAAAATCACTCCAATAGCAACAGGGCAAAATATCTGACGTACTCGCCCTTGTCGCGCACAATCCGAAGATTAAGTCCCGCCCGTCGGACGGTCTCGTAAACATCGATACCCGCTCCCTCCATCGAGGGCCTGGCATCCCGTGTATTGCAGCACTTTCCATTGGGAACACTTGCAGCGCAAAGATCACAAAGCAAGCATGGGCCAGCCCAATAAGCGAATGCTTTATGATATCCCGCTAAAAAGGCTTCTCTTTCGGCCTTCAAAACCTGTCTCTGAAACCTTTTCCCTGGAGGTTCTGCTTCCAGAAGTAAAGCGTGTGAAAAGTCTTGTAGCACCTCCCTAGTTTTTTGAGGAGAGGGACTATTAGGTGGGCAATGACCTTGACCGTACCGATCACAGCCAAACTGACAGCGGAGATCCGTCCAGTCAGCAATATGGATGGCTTGTTTATCGATCGGAAGAACTTCTCTAAACCCCATCGCTTTGATCCTGGTAATTAGACGGCTTCCCTCATTAAGTCGGAGATTGGCCAGGTTTTTTTGATCTTTAGCCGCGAAGATGAGAGCCGTGTCGGTCCCTAAGGAGATGAGCTCAGTTGTGTACAGTTTTGACATGGCTAATTGTTTTCTGACCCATGTTTCGGAGAAAATTCTGCCATTGTAGGTGTTGATAAACATATTTAGATCAAGCAGAGCAGCCTTAGCAGAGAAGTGTTCGGGGAAGAAATCATGAATGATCAGAATTCCTCCCGGTTTAAGACAAGTTGCCGCTCGGTCCAAGATCAGAGGAATCTCTTCTTCTGAATAAGCGTGGATAATATTTGAGAGTATGACCAGGTCAAATCCTTCCTTAGCTACTGACCAGGGTTCCAAAATATTGATAGGTATGTAGGAAACCCGTTTCCCTAATCCCTTCTTGTCCATCAACTCCCGTGTATAGTTGAGGACTTCCTCAATATCCACTAACGTTGCCGATAAAGATGGAAAACTCTCCAGAAAACCGTTGGCAATCGCCCCAGAGCCTGCCCCTACATCTAGTATCTCCCCCTCCAGGTCAAGCCCCTCGAAGAAAGGCAGAATCTCCGCAACCTTGGTTTTAGCTATACTATCCATAGCGTTGATATACTTGCGGATCCGCCGGGCAAAGTGCTCCGGACCCTCTTCTTCAACTGGAAAATTCACTCTGCCGCCAGCCTTAAGACACTCACTAAGGTCCTGCCACCCTAGCTTAAGACTTTTGCGCCAAAGGATCGAATCCCCTTGGTACTCACTCTTGCCTGGGACAAGATAGTCGCTAGCCAGTTTACTGTTATAATAATGTTTACCACTACAAACCACCAGCTTTATCGAACAAAGGGCCTGAAGAAAACGACTTAGACCAGGCAGAGGCATATCCAGGGCTCCAGCAATTTCTATAGCTGTCATGCCTTCAGGCTCCATTAGATCAAAAATCTTCAGCTCTACTGCCGTAAATAGCGCCTCGGAAAACCAGTATCCAGTTGCCAAATCCTCCAAATACTGGGGGCCAACTTCCTGAAGATTATGCTGAAATAAGTGTGAAAAAGCCATTACACGTTCACCTCTGCACTTTGGGTGACCCCTGCATCCTCGAAGGTCAGCATTTTACCTATGACCTGGGCTGCAGATTCCACCACATTCATCGCTAATACAGCCCCGGTCCCTTCGCCCAACCTCATATCCAGGTTCAAAATGGGCTTAAGTCCCAGTTCCTTAAGCATTAACCTGTGGCCATATTCCATGGACTGGTGGGCGGCAATCATATAGTCTAGTGTGTAAGGTGCTAACTGTTTGGCTAGCAGGGCTCCGGCAGTAGAGATAAACCCGTCCACCAACACGGGTACTTTGTAATAAGCTGCTCCTAAAATAAGCCCGGCAATTCCGCCAATTTCGAATCCACCAACCTTAGCAAGTACATCCACCGGGTCCTTTGCATCAGGCATATTTACATCCAAAGCCTGACGAATAACCCGTATCTTCTTTTCCAGAGCAGCGTCATCGATTCCTGTTCCCCTGCCCGTTACCTCCTGAATCGGAAGCCCCGAAAAGACGGCCAGGATAGCGCTGCTTGAGGTGGTGTTACCAATACCCATATCGCCGGTAGCCAGGAGTTCAACTCCTTCTCGCACTAAGTCGCCGGCAAGGTTAATGCCGGCCTCCAGTCCTTGGATAGCCTGTTCACAGGTCATAGCTGGTCCTCGGCTCATATTTTGAGTCCCATAGCCCACTTTACGTGACAGAATTTTTCCGTCATTAACTAAATCATCGAGGTCTGCAGCAACTCCCATATCTACTACAAGGACCCGAGCACCTGCCATTTCGGCAAGTACATTGATTGCAGCTCCGCCGACCACAAAATTGCCAACCATTTGAAGGGTAACCTCTTGGGGGAAAGCGCTCACCCCTTCTACGACAACACCATGGTCTCCAGCCATGGTGACCACCGCTTTGCTCCGAACAGAAGGAGTCAGACTTCGTTGAATCGACGCCAGTTGTTCAGCTAGCTTTAGAAGCTGCCCAAGGCTTCCCTGAGGAATGGCCAAATTGTTTAAATGGTTTTTGGCCTTTTGGCGCCACTCTTCACTGCTAGGTTTAATCCCTTTAATTGCTTCAGCCAGTGTTAATCCCATCTTGTTTTCCCCCTTTCTATAGATTATCTAATTGGATGCACAACGCTTCGTTTCAAAATCATTATTAACTTAACCGCTTCTGCAACGCTTCGTCCTTCGCCTCGATATCCTTCAGCATTTGGGCTCGATACTCTTTAACCTTCATACTCAATGGTTTATCCTGACTAGCTAAGATCTGTACCGCTAGCAACGCAGCATTCCGCGCAGCACCGATGCCTACGGTCGCGACTGGAATTCCCGGGGGCATTTGTACGATGGAGTAAAGGGCGTCGATTCCTTCCATGGCACCACTGTTCATCGGAACACCGATGACAGGCAAGCTTGTTGCCCCCGACACAACCCCTGGCAAATGGGCCGCTAAACCTGCTGCCGCGATAATGAGTTTTCCACCTTGGGCTTCAAAACCTTTCACCCAATCTACGGTTCGTTTCAATGTCCTTTGGGCTGAAGAAATGATAACTTCAAAGGGAACTTCAAATTGCTGAAGAACTTCCAGAGCTTCTTCCATGACTTGATAATCTGAATCACTTCCCATAATGACCCCAATTTGCTTCATTTACCTTTACCCTCCTTGAATACTGTTAGCAAGTTCCTCCTGTTTTTCCAAGGTGTTCCCCCACTAATTTCATAGCACAGAAACCACCACACATAGAACAGGCTTCAGCCCCCTCCTCGTTACGTTCTCCTCGGATTCGCCGAGCCGTTGGAGGATCGATTGATAATTCAATTTGTTTGTTCCAATCTAAGGCTTTACGAGCATGAGCCATAGCTAAGTCCCATTCCCGAGCACCTTTAACACCATTAACTATATCTGCAGCATGAGTGGCAATGCGCGTTGCAATGACCCCGGCATGTACATCTTCAGCGGTTGGTAAGCGTAAATGTTCTGCTGGTGTAACATAGCAAATGAAGTTTGCACCTGCCATAGCTGCTGCCGTAGCACCGATGGCTCCTGTGATATGGTCATAGCCCGGCGCAATATCCGTGACCAAATTGCCAAGTATATAGTACGGAACATGATGACAAAGTTGTTTTTGGAGCAAGATCGTTGCTGGAATTTGATCCACCGGTACATGGCCTGGGCCTTCTACCATAACTTGAACTCCAGCTTCCAGTGCGCGTTGTACCAGTTCTCCAGCCACAATCACGCCTTGGACTTGAGCGCGGTCCAGAGAATCTTCGATGCAACCAGGTCTGATTGCATCCCCAACACTCAACGTTACATCATATTTTTTACAAATCTCCAGCACACGATCAAATTGAGTGTAGAGCGGATTCTCTTGCTCATGGTGGAACATCCAGCCCGTTAAAAAGGCTCCTCCACGACTCACAATATCTGTGATTCGCCCTTGATTTTTTAACCTTTCCACGATAGACATATTTAAAGCAGCATGAATGGCCATAAAATCAATCCCACGTTCCGCCTGGCGTTCAATCATCTCGAACATATCTTCAGCTGTCATGCCGACAACGCTTCCATGTTTAGAGATACTCTCCATTCCCGTTTGATAGGTTGGGACAGAACCGACAGGTAATGTGAAAGTATCCAGCACTTGACGGTGGAAAGCATCAACATCTCCGCCAATGCTCAATTCCATAATGGAATCCGCACCCGCGGCAACGGCAATCTTTATTTTATGAAGTTCATCCGTGAAGTCCACACAATCCGGCGAGGTTCCGATATTAGCATTTACTTTGGTGCGAAGTCCTTCCCCTATGGCAATTGCGACAGAGTTCTTGCGTTGTTTGTTCTTCAAAATCACGGCCCTGCCTTGAGCTACCTTCTCGCATAACTCATCCGCTCTAAGCCCTTCTACCTTTGCTAATCTTTCTACCTCAGGTGTAATAATTCCTTGTCTTGCTTTAATAAGTTGTGTCATCTTAATCTCTCCATTCTTAATTTGTTTTTTACTTATTTCATAATGGTACTTCAGGTGGAGTTTTAAACACCACTCTAAAGAAGCTGAACTTATCCTAGGACTAAATGTGCGATCTGCGATATTCGTACCTCGTACCTCGAACTTCGAACCTCAAGTTAGCACTCCCACGGCAGTTCTTGAAAGAACTCGCCAGCCACAGCCATGGCACAACCCTTTTCACACTTTTTGCAGAAAGGTTTTTCGCTGGAGTGGAAATCCCTAAGCCTTTCCTGATCTAAGGCTAATGTTTTCTGGGCCTCTAGATTCTGCTCCCTTCGCGCTTGACTCATTTGAAGATCCCATTCTTCGGCTCCTGGGTATCCTTTGGCCAGATCGGCTACATGAGCAGCAATACGTGAAGCTACCACTCCTCGATACACATCCCGCGCATCGGGATAACCTATATGTTCGGCGGGTGTGACGTAGCAGAGAATGTCCGCTCCAGCAGCCCCAGCCATGGCTCCTCCGATAGCAGCTGTAATTTCGTCATACCCTGGGGCTACATCCGTCGACACTGGGCCGAAGACAAAATACGGAGCACCTTGACATACTTGTTTTTCTAATTTGACAGTTGTCGCAATTTGATTGGGTGGAGTGTGACCGGGTCCCTTAATCATGATTTGAACCCCTGCTTGTCTACTACGCTTTACCAACTCGCCCAATATAACAAGTTCTTCAGCCTGCGAACGACACAATGAATCAGCACCTGCACCTGGTCGCATAGCATCAGCTAAACTTAAGGTAACTTCATACTTTTTGGCAATTTCCAGGATGCGGTCAAACATCGTATACAAAAAGTTTTCCTTGTTATGATAAAGCATCCAGCCCATCAGTAAGGATCCGCCTCGGCTCACCAGATTTAGGACCCGCTGGTCTTCCTTCGCTGTTTTAAATAATCCGGAGTGAAGAGCACTATGCAAAGCCATAAAATCCACTCCATCGGCAGCTTGGCGTTCCATCACTTTGAAAAAGTCTTCTGGCTCAAGGGCTAAAGCTGAACCCTTGGTATGTACAGCTTCAGCAAAAGCCTGATAAACGGGTAGTGTGCCTAAAGGCAACGGTACTCTTTTTATAATTGTCCGCCTTGCCTCGTCCATATTGCCAGCTGTGCTCAAATCCATAATAGCATTGGTTCCTGCCCTGATTGCCTCATCTACTTTAAATAGTTCTTTCGTTAGACAATCATCATCTGCGGCTAGGCCAATACTGGCACTAACCTTGGTACTTAGGCCCAGCCCAAACCCTTGGGGTTTTTGGGGCTTGTGATGACTGTTATAGGGAATAACGATCCTTCCGGCAGCAACCCGTTCCATAAGAAGTTGGACATTCATCTGTTCATTTTGTGCTACCAAGCTAAACAACGGGATTTCCTGACCCTTTTGAGCCATTTCCATCAAAGTCAACACCCTATACTCTCCTTTCTATGTTTGAGTCATTACCTTGAGAAGAACAATCTGCAGTAGTGAAAATAGTGAAAATAAAAAAGTCTCTAATCACACAGTGACTAGAGACTTTTCCATAATCTCATCCACACTACTCTTGTTCTTCGACAAGGTAGGCTTAGCTTAACTTAACTACAGGCAGGTCTCCTGGCTTACGGATCAACACGACAGAAGCACCTTCCGGGAACTACCCCGTGGTTATACTCGCTTCTTGCTCCCCGTTTACAGTGGCGGGACCGCGCCGGACTTACACCGACTTCCCTATTCTCCTCTTAGTGAGGCACCTGTAGTTATTAATTTTTCTAAACATTAGTATAAACAATAAACAATTAATTGGCAAGGTCTTTTTCGATTCATACCGATAATTCCTTGGAAATTGTCATTACAAGATAATCTTTTACTCAGGTTTCTCTTCCGTTTTATGAATAGCATTGTTTGAAATTATGCTGTACTCACCACTACTTTGCACGATTCTAGAATTATGTCGAATATGCAACTTACATTCTACACAGTAGCCATAAGCAAAATATTTTTTCACTTTAGTGAATTCTCTATCCTTGTCAATTAATCCTGAACATTGCGGACATGAGATATTCGCTTTGTCAAGGACAGCCTTTAACTCATTAATTTTTATCTCATTGTCTATTTGTATTTTCCCCCAATTTATTATGTCCTTTCCAGAAAAATTAAAGACCTTTTTAAAAATCTCAGAGGTATAGAAGGCATCACTTAAAGCATCGTGAAAGGGACAAGTTTTTTCAATCCCTAAACCTTCTACGGCACTTTCTAGACTTGGCTGCTTTGTTAGACCCTCATGATTCATATAGATCTGTTGAATATTAATGTACTTGTCAAATAAAAGTGCGTCAAAGCAAAAAAACAAGCAATTATCTCTTAATCCTAACATATCATCATGTCCCCAAGAGCATAATACAGAGTCCTTTCCAAGCCATGAACTAAAGCTCTCAATCGCTTCACCAAAGGATTTCCCTTTAACAACCTTGCTGGCATTGATATTTGTCTTTCTCTTGACATAGGGATTTATTCTTTTATAAATTATGGGCTTAATGATTAAGTTGAATTCCCCAATGGTCTCCAATCGTTCATTTAGTTTGACCGCTCCTATTTGAATGATTTCACTTTTCAGAGCGGGATTTGCACAATCCCCTTCTTTGAACTTAAAAAACATATTAAATTCTAAATCGAATACTATATAATTCATTGTTACCTCCTCTATCACTTGTTATTATAATACCTTTGAAATACTAGTTAAAAGAATAATGTTCACTTTAGTCTTTTTTTTATTTTTTTGCGAATACTTAATCATGAGGTGATATTATGTGGTTCAATAAAAATTTTGAAGCTGTACTAAAGGAATTGGAAGTAAACTCAACCACCGGTTTATCTGATAATGAAGTAATCCAAAGACAAGAAAAATACGGTTTAAATGAGTTAATAACTAAGAAACCTAAGACCTTAATCAGAATTTTTCTCTCTCAATTAAATAATATCATGATCTACATATTAATCGGCGCTGCTCTCATTTCAGGGTTTATTGGAGAAATTAGCGATGCAGTTATCATTGGAATTGTGATTCTTATTAATGCTATCGTAGGGGTGATCCAAGAATCTAAGGCTGAAAAAGCTCTCGATGCCTTGAAAAAACTTTCGACTCCCAAAGCATTAGTAAAAAGAAATGGGACATTAAAAGAAATTCCTTCTCAAGAAGTTGTTCCTGGGGATGTGGTAATAATCGATGCCGGAAGATACATACCTTGTGACCTACGTCTTATAGAAACGGCCAATCTTCAGATTGAGGAATCCGCACTTACCGGAGAATCGGTTCCCTCCGATAAAGAGGCTGAATTAGTTATTGAAGCTGAGGATACCCCTCTTGGGGATCAAAAAAACATGGCGTTTATGTCTACCTTAGCAACGTATGGTCGTGGTTTCGGCATAGCTGTCGCCACAGGAATGGACACTCAAATCGGCAAAATTGCCACTATGCTCGAAGAATCAGCAGACGAGCAAACACCTCTTCAAAAGAAGATTGAGGAGTTAGGGAAAATTCTAGGCATCGCAGCCATAAGTATTTGTGCGCTCATGTTCTTAGTAGGGGTTCTTCAAGATAGAGATCTTTACGAAATGTTCTTAATAGCTCTTAGTTTGGCCGTCGCAGCAATTCCTGAAGGATTACCCGCTATTGTTACCATTGTCCTTGCTATTGGTGTCCAACGATTGATCAAAGAACACGCGATCGTCAGAAAACTCCCTGCAGTAGAAACGTTAGGGTCTGTTTCAGTTATTTGCTCTGACAAAACCGGAACTCTTACGCAAAATAAAATGACGGTCACCAACTTCTTTGCTAACGATGTATTAGGAGACATTGCTTCCTTAGATTTGAGCAACGATGCTCATAGACTTCTTCTAGAAAATTTAGTCTTATGTAACGATTCTACCTACTCGGAATCCACTAAAACTGGAGATCCAACGGAAATAGCTCTTTTAGAAGCTGGAGCGAAATTTGACATTTCTAAAGAGTCTTTACAAAAATCACGTCCAAGAGTTCATGAAATTCCGTTTGATTCAGTTCGAAAATTAATGACTACTATCCATAACCATGAAAATCAATTCTTGGTCATGACTAAAGGCGCCTTAGACAGTTTGTTGAAAATCTCAACCACCGCCTACTTAAATAGCGAAACAGTTAAATTAACTGAGGAACTTAAAAATAAAATTATGGAAGCCTCAAATACTATGTCCGATGGAGCCTTAAGAGTTCTAGGTGCAGCTTATAAGTCACTCACTGCCCTTCCCTCAAAAGATGGTATTGTAGAGGAGAACTTAACATTTATTGGTCTTGTTGGAATGATTGATCCTCCTAGACTAGAAGTCAAAGCCTCCATAGCCCTTTGTAAAAAGGCCGGCATAAAAACTATTATGATTACTGGAGATCATAAAAACACAGCCTTCGCTATTGCAAATGAACTAGGTATTTCTGATAATATCAAGGAGGTCATCTCCGGTTCCGAACTGGATAAACTTACTCAAGATCAGTTAAATGATAAAATTGATTGTTTATCCGTCTTTGCTAGAGTTTCTCCGGAGCACAAGGTAACCATTGTTAAAGCTATTAGATCCAAGGGAAATATTGTTTCTATGACGGGGGATGGAGTGAATGATGCACCTTCTTTAAAAGCTGCAGATATTGGAGTAGCAATGGGAATCACAGGAACTGATGTTGCTAAGGGTGCTGCAGACATTGTTTTAACAGATGATAACTTTTCAACCATTGTTTCTGCGATTAAGGAAGGTCGCAATATCTATAATAATATAAAAAAATCGATTATCTTTTTATTATCTTGCAATTTGGGAGAAGTTATTGCCCTCTTCCTTGCCATTCTGTTAGGCTGGGCTTCGCCCCTGAGACCGATTCATATTCTATGGGTTAATCTTGTGACTGATACCCTTCCGGCTCTTTCCTTAGGTGTAGATTCTGGGGATCCCACAATCATGGATAAAAAACCACGTGACCCAAAAGCAACCCTTTTTGCTGAAGGTGCTGGTGTAAGGCTGATATTAAATGGTACTTTAATTGGAGTTTTAACATTAATAGCCTTTACCATAGGTAACAAGGTATACCCTGATTCCTTAATGCATGCCCAAACAATGGCCTTCGTAGTATTAAGTATCTCTCAACTGTTCCACTCTTTAAACATGAGACATCCCGATAAATCGATTTTCCAACTTGGACTGTTTACAAATAGAAACTTAATTTATTCTATATTACTAGGGATTTTGCTCCAAGTAATTGTTATTACAGTACCTGCAATAGCTTCAGTATTTAAAGTCTATTCTTTGACTTTAATGGACTGGGCATTCGTTTTGGTACTATCTACTATGCCTCTAGTAATCAATGAAATCGTGAAGGCTATTCGTAGAAGACGACACTAGAATCTAATATTTTGTCTTAAAAGACAGAGACACCAGCAAGAAGCCTTCTTGTGGTGTCTCTTATAATAACTATATTTCTTCATGATTACCAAAAGCTTAACTGTTTATAAGCATTGATCCTTTGGTATTCGTTAAGTAAGTGATCCAATTGCTGACTAACCTCAACTACATCGCTATCAATAAGGTTACGAGTTAGCGCGAATTTATTGAGCCTCTTGCGAAGTACCTCAATTCTTTTCAAAAGCTTTTTTTCCACATGGATTCCTCCTGAAAATCTCATTCTCAAGAAGATTTTATTGCTTTATTGATGAAATGGCAAGAATAAAATATCCATTAAAAGGTAATCATTTGTCGTAATATGGTATTACCCCCACATTTATCCCTTTGATCCAATCATGAGACACTCCCACTTCTACAAGTGGGAGTGATACCCCGTACTCTGCTTCGGTGACGATAGTCTCCGGTGGAGACTATCGTACTGGATCTTACGTCACCGAAGTCTCGATGTTCAACAGAGGTATTTTATATTTTCTTCATCAGTAGCACTTCGTTCCCTATGGCGTTATAAATTACTTTATCACAAAATATTTTCATCAAGAGCAGACCACGTCCGCTTTCTGCCTCCAGAAGCTGGTCAAACCTCTCTTCATATATTTCCTTTTCGTGTTGAAAATTAACTCCCTTTGTGTTAAAGCCCGGACCATCGTCCTTGATCCTTATTATCAGTTTACCTCCCATCCGCTTTAATGTGACGCGAACTTGCCCACCGGCGTAAAAACCATTGTTCAAGGCTTCGTGGATGGCAACCTCCAACATAGTGGCGTGGCTTAGCGCGTTCCGTGCTAAGAATTCACTAATAAGGACTTGAGCACATTCGAGATCCCTATCATTTTTTATATCTAGCACATTTGTTTCCTTATTTTCTTGAAGAATCTCAATACAAATAACGGAAAAATCATCGTTCCTGTCAGGACTTTCGGCTAATTTCTCAAGCCACTTCTTATATTCCTCAGAACTCCCCTGCTTACTTATACCATGCAATTCTATGAGATCAGATGCCCCATCACTCATCATGAAATAAATATCCCCAGCATTAAGGGGTATTGTCTCTATTCCAATTTCTGGATTATCAACAATACCCAGATAGCATCCAGATATAGGAACCAGCGAACAATCCTTGAGTTTGGCAGCCAAAAACAACGTTATTCCCGCGGAAATAAGTTTAAGCACCCTGGCTTGAAAATCAAATTCAAAGTATAACAATGCGACAAAAGAACCTTCATACAAATAGTGCATAAGATTCTGATTTATTGTCTGGATGGCATCCTCCTCGAGCTTCTCACCATTAAGTAGAACGTTATCCAGCATCATTTTAAAGGTAGCCGTTTGCAAGGCCGTGGCCACTCCATGTCCACTCACATCCAAAATGTATCCACAAAGTTTGTCTTGCTCCTCAAACCACTTGTAGTTGAAGAAGTCTCCACTGACTGTACTATGTGGCTCAAAGATTGTACTAACACGCACCTTGTCTCCAGCAAAAGGATGCGGTAGGGAATCCTGCTGCACCCGCGCTGCTAAAAATAGCTCCATCTGGGTTTGTCGTTCTCGCTCGAAGAGTTTTTCTTCAATGTTCTTTCGGTCAGTTATATCAACAATACTAGTAGCTTTCAGCGGACTATTGTTTGCATTATCCAGTACCGGATAGCTTTGCAGCCAGAGCCACCGCATTTCCCCGTCTAGTCTGATAATGCGAAATTCCTCGTTGACAGGAATGCTCATATTCAGAAAATTCCGGGGGAAAGATACCCGCATCCTTTCACGGTCAGCCAAATGAATTAACTCGAGTAATGCATGTGGATTATCTAACAGACTTTGACATGACATTCCACTTATTCTTTCATAAGCTGGACTAACGTAGACAATTCTTTCCTTATCTGTGATCAGGAATATCTCATTGATCGTTTCAGCAAACTGCTTGAATTTTTCTTTGTTCGCTTGCAGCTTTGCATTTAACTGTTTGCTTTCAGTAATATCCATCATTACAGCCAAACAAGCCTTTTCACTTTCAAAGGTTATACCTGTACCTTTTAATAGCACATTAATAATTTCCCCGGACTTTTTAATAAGGTCTAATTCATAGGAGACACAATAGTCTCCCTTTATGCCTTCCGTTAATTCTGAAGCTAAGCACTCAAAGGAATTTTCCGTCATAAACTCCTTTATATGGCGACCGTTATATCCCTCTTCAAACCCTAAAGCTACTTTGCCGGCATCATTAACAAATTCGATAATGCCGTCTTTAAGAATAACTACAATTTGAGGAGCATTATTTACAATTGCAGAATATGTTTCTTTGCTTTCCCTAAGCTCCGCATCCATATCAATCAAACTTGTAATATCTTCAAAGCACTCTATTTTTTCCCTTATTTCGCCAAGTTCATCTTTTACTATTGCTATACTCTTTAAGACATGCCTGATTTGACCATCTTTAGTAATAATATTACACATTTGATTTATCAGCGGGGAATGGTAAGCGTTGAGACATAAGTTGCACTCCTCAATACCTACTCCATGCAATACTGTTGAGCATTCTTTACCTATGACTTCTGCTGCAGTATACCCGGTGATCTCCTCGGCTATTTTATTCCATCGGGTGATTTTTCTGTGCTTATCAACTGAAAGGACGGCATTAGGAACCGTTTTGAAAAGCAACTCTGCATATTCTGCCTGTTCCCTAAGTTGTTTTTCAAGCCTTTTTCGCTCCGTAATATCCCTTGAAACCCCAATTAGTCCGGCAACGTTTCCCTGGTCATCAAAAAAAGGGGTTTTTACTGTTTCGGCGTCGATTACACTACCATCAGTCAAAACAATAATTTCTTCGTATTTCAGAGCTCTACTTGTCACAAATACTTTCTGGTCTTCCTGGCGATAGAATCCAGCCAATTTAATATCCTTTGTAATGTCTAAATCTGTTTTACCGATAACTATATCCTCGTTTACGCCTAAAACCTTTTCCGCACATGCTTTATTACATCCTAGATAAGCGCTGTTTATATCTTTATAAAATATAAAGTCAGGAATAGTATCAAGCATAGTTTTCAAAAATCTTTTTTGGTTGGCAAGCTCCATTTCAAGCTGTACCTGTTCTGTAATATTATTCAAAATTCCTATAGTTCCAGTAACCTTACCATCATCCTCAAAAACAGGCAAAATCAAAACTTCAAACCATTTGTTACCATTTTTATTTTTAATATGAATTCTATTTAATTTTTGATTAATTTTAAATTTTATTATTTCTTCATCTTTTTTTCTATATTTTAAAGCAATTTTATAAGGAAAAAGTTCAAAATCAGTCTTGCCGATTAGTTCTGAGCTTTTAATATTGTAAAAACTTTCATAAGCTTTATTTAAAGCAACATATTTCCCATTTATATCTTTCATCCAAGCCAAAAATGGCATAAAATTAATTAATGATTGAATATTATATATTTTTTGCAGTTTTCTTTCTTGCTTTCTTCTTTCGGATATGTCGCTTGTCATTGTCAGTAAATAGTTATGATTGGATATATTAATCATTTCACCTAAAAATAATCCATCAGTATATCCGGTTTTATCTCTAATCCTTACTTCACAATTTATAACACACCCATTTTCCTTTATTCTTGTAATAACTTTATCACTAAACTCAGGATCACCAAAAATGTTTAAAGCTGTCATGGATGAATTACATCGTAATGCTTTGGCTAAATGGTCTTCTGCCTTTTTGACCGCAGAAACGTCTTTGCTTATACAATATAATACATCGTTTCCTTCCCACTTCCCCTTGAATACACGGGTTTCCACAGGTATTTGCAGTTCGGATTTGGTACAAAGCGGTATTGAATACTTGGATATATCCGCAACCAACATACCTTTTACGATTTCCCGTACTTCCTCACGTCTAGCCAAAGGATGCAGTAGTTCAATATTCAGGCTCATCATTTCTTCCAAAGGATATTCCAGTTTCTCCAAGGCTGCTTTGTTCGCCTGAATGATTCGACCTTTTTCATCAAAAATAAAAAGACAATCCTCTATTTGATTAAACAGTAAATTAAAGCAGTCCCGATATTGATGTTCAGCGACATCGGGATCTTGCTTTTCAATAATCATACTAGTTTCCTCCTGTCTCTTTGAATGCTTTACCTCTCTTCTGCCCTATCCTCTGATGAAAACTGTCGTTATAGTTCATTCCATTGAGTACTCTGAATCAGCTTTGGGTAAATGGATTGCTTATATACAAATTCGGCTCTAGGCCAACAGATTATTAATCGTTAGCCTAGAGCCGAAGAAGACTATTATTTTCTTCATTGCTTATCCCGCATATAGTATTATGCTTTAA
>Ga0209347_1000702_pt1 | contig 73440 bp, 80 predicted proteins | sample AutmiccommuBRH23_FD_187382 | JGI IMG/M metagenome (GOLD analysis project Ga0209347, IMG submission 187382) | Deep subsurface microbial communities from Mt. Terri, Switzerland - Autotrophic microbial communities BRH/23 (SPAdes) (version 2) | ecosystem: Environmental > Aquatic > Deep subsurface >... | reverse complement strand
CACGAGCACTTCCATGCTGCTTTGATCTGCAACCAGGTCATTGTTGTCATCTCTTACCCTGATCACGCGGTCCTCTTCAGCTATATAGAACCATCCGTCGAAATAGTCCAAGCCATGGGGATAGTTGAGATCCGAGATAAATACTCCCACCTTGTCGGCCTTATTGTCACCATCCCTGTCAGGCAGCACAGCCACCAGATCTTTGTTGGGTATGGATACAAACATCACCCCGTCCTGTTGCAACAGCATGCGCGGTCCGGGTTCAGGTCCCGGGTAGGAAACAAGACTGCTACCCAGGTCCTCTGCGTATGTGTCAATAGTGAACCCAGGTGGGAGGACGATCTCCTCCACACCGTCCGCACCCGCCGACGGTCTCACGCCAAGCTGATCATAAGCGATAAGCGCAACTATGAACAGGACCACAACAACAAAAAGTAAACTCCATAAGTAACTTCTGCCCGAAGAATCATCTGACATATCGTAACCCACTCAATCCTTATTTATGATTTGTCCTGGGAAGATAAAAGTGTTTGTACATATTTGTTTTTTTCAATGGGAACCCACTAATCATTTTCGCCCCGCTTACATCAATATTATTAACCATCCCGCCAACTATATTCCCTCTGAAATGGACGGATGAGATAATGGAATATAAAAAACAGATCTACCTTGCAGGCCCTCTTTTTTCAAAGGCCGAGAGGGATTTTAACATATATTTGAGGGACAGGCTGGTGGAGATGGGATTCAAGGTGTTTCTGCCACAGGTGGACGGTGAGGATAACCTTGAGAACAGGATGCATGAGAGACAGATATGCATCTTCGAGAACGATATAAAAGGCATAGATGAAGCGGATATCATTCTCGCTGTACTTGACGGAGGCAGCGATGTTGACTCCGGGACAGCGTGGGAGATGGGATATGCTTACGCCAGGGGTAAGAGGGTCCTGGGGCTGAAGACCGATTTCAGGACTTTCGGAGAGGAAGGTATCGTCAATCTCATGATGGAAATGTCGGTTGAAGTGCTTGCAAGAGATGTGGAAGAGATACTTAAAGTGCTTGAGGATCACAGATAATATCTTCCTTAACACGCTTCTTTTCAGCTGCTTTCCCCTGGTCCGTGATCTGTGATAACTGCCTGCAGGATGTTGTTCGCTCATGCAAGCAGGATAGATTCTTAACAGTTGCCGGCATTATACTTTGAAAGTAATAATAAGAGGTAGCATGCTGCAGAGGTTCACTTCCCTGTTTCCTTTATGGGCCGTAGTGCTCTCAGCCGTTGCACTCTTCTATCCGGAGCTATTCCTTCCCTACCAGAACTCTATTCCCCTGCTTCTGGGCCTGGTTATGTTCGGGATGGGTATGACCCTTTCAGCAGATGATTTTTTGCTAGTGCTCAAAAGGCCGAGAGTGATCCTCATAGGAACGGCACTGCAGTACACACTGATGCCATTGATAGGGGTTGCTCTTTCAGTTGTTTTTTCCCTTCCACCGGAACTTACCGCCGGTTTCGTGCTCCTGGGCTCTTGTCCCGGTGGCACGGCTTCCAATGTTATATGCTACCTTGCCAAAGCAGATGTAGCGCTTTCCATTGTGCTGACCTCGGTGTCCACACTGATATCCTTTGTAATGACTCCGCTGCTTACCTGGATATACATCGGCCAGACAGTTCACGTTGATATATATGGCATGGTCATCAGTATCCTGCAGATAGTGATCATCCCGGTTACCCTGGGAATAGGGCTGAATACTTTTCTGGGTTCCCGTACAGACAGGATCCGGCCTGTTTTTCCTGCGTTTTCGGTGCTTACCATAATATTCATAATAGCCATAATAATGGCACTGAACAGGGATACTGTCGTTTCTGCCGGTCTGCTGGTGGTGAGCGTTGTAATGATGCATAACCTGCTTGGGCTTGCCAGTGGCTACGGGTTATCCCGGCTGACAGGGCTCACCGAGATAGAGTCAAGGACAATTGCTTTTGAGGTAGGGATGCAGAACTCCGGCCTGAGCGTCGCTCTTGCCGTCAAGCATTTCTCAAGTATAGCTGCCCTTCCGGGAGCACTTTTCAGTATATGGCACAATATATCAGGCTCCTTCCTGGCATCATACTGGGCCCGAAAGAAGATATGAGCAGGTTAAAAAGAGAATTAGAGGTATCTTATTCCCTTAAGCAGGCTTTTTCCCTTATGTCCTTTTCCACGACTTCTCCGTTGGGCTGCGTTTCTGTGAAGATCTGGCCTTCAAAACAGTAAACTTCAGCGCCTGTCGTCCAGGCATCAGGAGAGAGGCCAGCTTTCAGGCAGGTGTGGTTCAGGAACTCCACTTCATCCATCTCATTTTCCGGCGCCACCTGTGGTAGAAGGAGACCCTGCCGATAGCCGCTCTTTACTATAAGGCCATGCCTGCCGATTTTGATAGAGGACGGAAGATCCCTGGGAGGGACGTTCATGCGCTCCGGCTGGGTGAGGACTGTGACCTCTACAGTGACATTAGTCATCTCATCTATACGCACCGGGGGGAACCTGGGATCCCTGAAGCCCGCAGAGATGGCGGAGTCCGTTATTGCGTACTTCAGGGCTGAGTCTGCGTAAGGATGACCGATGCATCCCCTCAACTGACCTTTTTTCGTGAGGGTCACAAACACTCCGCGAGCCTCGTTAAATATAGGAGGAAGTTGTATCTCCGAACCGTCGATCATCTCGCCGGTCCTCAAATAAGTCTCTATGGCGTCCCGTGCCAGCCCTACAGCCGTCCTGCCCTCTTCTTGCGTAAGCAATGTTGCCTTTTCTTCCATTACAGTCACTCCCATACCATTTCCGGGGCATCCTCAAAGATACCGTCCCGGCTATTACTAACATGCACTATTACATTGTAATTAGCATCTCATGGGTTATGTCTGTAACGTGTAGCAGCTTTTTTCAATGCCTCGATGCCCGGCAGGACCATGCCCGCAAGATAATCGATACATGCACCGCCTCCTGTGCTCAGGTGAGAGAAGCGGTCCTCGTATCCCAGATTCCTTATCTCGGCAGAGATATGCCCTCCGCCTGCGATCGAATACTCGGAGTGCACTGCCGCCTTTATTATCTCATGTGTGCCCAGTGCAAACGGATCGACCTCCGAGAGACCGGCAGGGCCGTTAAGAACAACAGTTTTTGCATTCCTTATCTCTTTGGAGTATGACACGATGGTTTCCAGTCCGATATCATTGATCGGGAAATTGTCCGACGGAAGCTCATCCACCTGGACCTCTATCCTCTTACCGTTATCGTTCAGTGCGACATCTATCGGGAGTCCTATCTTACCGTCGAACTTTTCAAGAAGCTTTCTTCCGCGCTCTATCTGTTCAAGGTACCCCTGGGATTCGATGAAATCCATATTTACCTTACCTATATTGACCCCGGATGCTGCAAGCATAACATTGGCCACCACACCTGTCAGCAGAACCCTGTCAACGCTGCCGTTGCTCAGGACATTCTCGGTGACATTAAGGGAATCATCAACTTTCGCTCCTCCCAGTACAAAGATGCAGGGACATTCCCCACCCTTGATACCTCTGTCAAGCGAACTTATCTCTTTTTCCATGACCCTTCCGGCCCCGCTTGGAAGGATTTCTGTGAAGCCCATAATAGATAGCTGGGACCTGTGGGATACGGCAAAAGCATCATTGAGGAACAGGTCGAACAGAGGAGCAAGCTTCTTTACCATATGTGTCTGAGAGTGCGCCTTTGCAGGACGATCCAGGCTTTCTTCCGAATAGAACCTGACGTTTTCAAGCAATATCACGCCTCCTTTCTTCAGGGAAGCTATACGTGATCTGGCATACGTGCCAAAAATATCATCCACGTACTCCACTTCTCTTCCAAGATAACGTGACATGCGTTCGGCATGCGGCCTCATAGTGGTAAAATCGCTTTTCCCGGCCCGGCTCTGGTGTGCAAGCAACACTACCCTGGCATTTTCCAGATCTTTCAGGGTGGGTACGTGGCTTTTTATTCTCATGTCATCAAGGATATTATCCTCCGGATCCATGGGTACATTAAGATCCACCCTCACCAGAACTGTTTTCCCTTCCACATCAAAATCATCGATAGTAAGATAATCTCTAGCAGTCAAAGTTCCATCACCACAATTTAGTAGCCTTTATCCTCTCCGGCAATATAGGCCCTCTATAAGAGGCTATATACATTATGCCTTTATGTGATATAAATTAGTTAACTACTACATTTCGCTGTAAATGAACCAATCCGGTTATATCTTTTTCTGTATGTGCAGCAGGTCAATGCAGCAGGTCAATGCAGCAAATCGATGCAGCAAATCCAAAAACTAATATCCATTGACCTGCAATCCAGCCTGGTGATCATATGAGGATTCTCGGGATTTCAGGAAGCCCTAAAGCAGGCGGAAATAATGACAAGCTTATAGGAAAAGTATTAGAGATTGCCGAAAAGAGAGGTTTCGAGACAGAAACGGTGTTCATATCGTCGTCCCTGATAGCTCCCTGCACAGCCTGTGGCGCATGTGCAAAAGAAGGCGGCAGATGTCCCATAAATGATGATATGCAGACAGTTTACGACAGGCTGGTCTCAGCAGACGGGATAATTGTATCATCTCCGGTCTACTTCGGGACAATGACAGCCCAGCTTAAGGCACTTTTTGACAGGAGCGTACTGCTCAGGAGACAGGGTTTCCGGCTTAGCAATAAAGTCGGTGCTGCCATGGCTGTTGGCGGTTCAAGGAACGGGGGGCAGGAGAAGACCATCCAGTCAGTCCACGAGTGGATGCATATACACGGGATGATAGTTATCGGGGATGGCGGGCATTTTGGAGGAATACTGCAAAAGCCTGCACAGGACGATGAAGAAGGAATGAAGACGGCTATTGACACTATCAACAAACTGTGTGATGTCCTCCTGATGTTCAAATAACCCTGAAGTCTATCAGATTCCGGGAACGGAGGGCAGAGAGTGACCCTTTTACGTCACATCTCGATGCCCATGCTTTTAGCTATTGCTTTCACATCGACATCCTTTTCCAGCAGGGCTATTATCCTGTCCAGTTTTACCTGCTGTTTGACATGGGCATGGCCGATAAGGTGTTCCATTCTTTCGATCGTGCCCATTGTATCACCCCTGACGAGGATAACAGGGATTCCCACAGCTTCGGCACTTGCAAGAACAGCACCGCTTGGCTGCATGTTCCCTGTAAGTATCAGGCATTTGACCCGGGCTTCAATGGCAGCCATCTGTATATCTGCCCTGTCGCCTCCGGTTATCACTGCGCTGTCAGGAGTCCTGCGGAAATACTTGATAGCAGAGCCGGCCTCCATAGCACCTACAAGATAATTGTCCACGAGCTCCGCAAGCTTGTCAGAGCCTACAAGGATCTCCGCATGAAGTCCTTCGACAATGTCGGATATCGGAATAGAGCGAAGAGTCTCATCATGAGGGATAACCCCGAAGACCCGGACACCCCTCTTCTTCAGGAAGGGCACCACAAGCTCGTTCACTTTCCCAAGCATATTTTGGGGCACTTCGTTGAGGATGACGCCTGCAAGCATTTCAGGGTCCTGTATTATCCTCAGGTCGCACAATATACGATCAACTGCAAAGATCGAGTCGAAACGGGTTACGAGGAGCATCCTGGTTCCCAGTTTGGAAGCGACTTCCGGATCGGAGAGCTCATACATCGCACCGCCTCCGATACCACCGGTACCTTCCAGAATAATAATGTCCTTATCTTTGGATATCCTTGCATAGGCATCCAGCAGCTTGCTGTCAAGGTCCTTTTTGACCCCGGTCAGTGCATCAGTGGTCAGGCTGTCAGTAAGATGTATCGGCGTGATGAACTCGCTGGGATCCTGCAGTCCAAGCAACTGCTTGATGCTCTCAGAATCCTCATCCGCCAGAGAGCCCCGCACATTTATGAGCAGGTTCCCGACCGGTTTCATGTATCCTATAGAATAGCCTTTTTTCTGGAAGATCTTACCCAATCCCATACATATGGAACTCTTGCCAGAATATTCCTCTGAAGAACTTATCAATATCGATGCCATTATTTCGCTCCCGACCTGTCCTTATTAGTAGTATATCTTGCTGGTAGTTGATAATACCCTCATTTCGTGTCTATGGTAAATCGTACATCCATTGCAACACAACCTTTCCCTTCCGGCATTACCATCAGCGGATTGATCTCAAACTCCATTATCTCAGGGAAATCCATGCTTAACTGTGATACTTTCATGAGCGTGTCTATTATCGAACCAATATCAGATGGTGACTCACCCCTGACTCCTGCGATCAGCGGATAGGTCTTGATAGAAGTTACCATATGCCGGGCATCATCGATGCTCAGAGGCGCTACAGCGAACGAGACATCCCTGAGGAACTCCACATACGTACCTCCAAGCCCGAACATCAGCAAGGGCCCGAACTGCGGGTCCCGGTTCATTCCGACGATAACCTCTTTTCCCCCGCCCAGCATCTTCTGTATCTGGACTCCCGATATCTGCGCATTATGCATATAATGGCGCACATCCGACATCATGGTATTGTAAGCCCGCTCTACGTCATCAGCATGCTCCAGGTTCAGGCGGATACCCCCGACATCGGTCTTGTGCGAGATATCAGGAGACACTATTTTCATGACCACCGGATAACCTATTTCTTCAGATATCCTCACAGCTTCCGGAAGTGTCTTCGCGATCCTGGAATCAACTACGGAAATGCCATATGAAGATAGTATATCCATGGATTCAAGACCAAGCGTCCTTGTTTTCGTCGCACGGGCATTGTTCATAGCCGCTTTAGCAAGGCTTTTATCCGCATTGATAGCTTCAGGGGAAGAGTACTTCCTGTTCCGTATGGAATAATACTCACATAGTGCATACATGCTGGCAACCGCCCTTTCGGGGGACGGATAATTGGGGATGCCGTTCTTGTGCAATATGTCCTCGCCTTCCTGGACACGGGTGCCACCTGCCAGATTGCACAACACAGGCTTTTCAGAGTTTCTTACAGTGTCAACTATCTTTTCTGCAATTTCGCCCACAGCCGTCATTGCCTGTGGAGACACAAGAACAATTATCCCATTGACGTTCTTATCGGCAAGCACTATCTTAAGCGCATCCGCATACACATCGGCGCTGGCATCCCCCAATACATCCACAGGATCGTACAGCCCCGCAGCCGCTGGCAGGATCTCACGCAGTTTCGCTATTGTGGATTCTTCAAAAGAAGTGATGGTCAGCCCTGCGGTGGAACATGCATCTGCTGTCAGTATGCCAAGGCCTCCTGCGTTGGTGACGATAGCAATGTTCCTGCCTGTGGGCAGGGGATAGGCCGAAAAGGCCCGTGACTTATCAAGCATCTCAGCCAGAGAGTCGGCACGCAGCACTCCGCTCTGCCTGAAAGCCGCGTCATAGGCCGCGTCAGCGCCTGCAAGAGTACCGGTATGAGATGAAACTGCCCTGGAGCCTACGGATGTTCGGCCTGACTTCACAACTATCACTGGTTTGGACCGGGTCACCTGCCTTGCCACCCTGATGAACCCGGGCCCGTCTTTCACACCTTCCAGGTATGCGGCAACGACTGCTGTATCATCATCCTTATAGAAGAAATCAAGGAAATCATTCTCATCCAGGTCAGCCTTGTTTCCCAGACTCACGAATTTGGAGAAACCGACACCGTTCTTCTCAGCCCAGTCCAGGGTCACAGTACATATGGCTCCGGATTGTGACATCATTGCAATGTTGCCTTTCAGGGCCATGTTTGCGGCAAAGGAAGCATTCAGGCCCGAAGCAGTATCAATGATGCCAAGGCAGTTTGGTCCTACCATATCGAGCCCGTACTTGTCGCACAGCGCGACGCATTCACGTTCCAGGTGCGCGCCCTCTATACCGGCTTCCTTAAAGCCGGCTGAGATCACAACTATGTTCATCACACCTGCAAGAGCACACTGCTCGACCGCCTCAGGAACCAGCCTGGCAGGGATCACTATGACTGCAAGGTCTACATTTTTCTCTTTAGGCACATCAAGGATGGAGGGATACGCCCGAAGCCCCAGTATCTCACCATCTTTGGGGTTGATGGGTATGATATCAATATTATCGCTGGCAGCTATCAGGTTCTCAAGCACCGCCCTTCCGACTTTGCCTTTACTCTTCGAAGCCCCTATAACGGCTACAGCATTAGGATCAAACATTCTGTCAAGCATATTGTTCCCTGAGTCTTCCCTTCTCCATATTAAAACCCAATGATACATAAAAATATGGGAAAAGATAACATCCGGTCCTCAAAGTATACAGATAATTCTGGCCTGGCCGGATCATTCCTTAAACTGCATGCTATCCTGTTCATCCCGGTTACCTGATATCTCCGAACGTGTGATGTACTTCAGACCAGCTATGCCTGCGGCTCCTGCAACGAACAGGCTGACCAGTAAGATCGCTGCGCTCATGTAAGTATTATAATACGGGACCTCACCCGTATCCCCTTTCGCATCTGAACCGCCGAAGATGCCGCTTTTCCCGATAATACCTGAGGATGTTACACCTGTGGCCGGGTCTTCAGCAAGATCATATGTGTCTGTGCTTACAATGGCGAACAGTGAGAATCTGGAAGTTTGCGCCGTATAATACACATAGGCATCATCTTCCCCGGTCTTTTCTGTTACAAGGGGATGCCAGCCATTTACATGACCGTACAGCACTATATTCTCCGGGTCTATACTATTCGAGAGGATCCAATCCTTTTCAACCTTGAAATTGACCTTCGCATCAGTTGCCTTATATGGAGAGAATTGCGCATCGCCTACCCATATATTAAGATCCTTGTACACAACTCCGGGTGGTGCTTCGTTGATGAGTGTTGATGTGTTCCTGAGTATCTCGACCACTGTCTTGACCTGCCCTCCGGTAACCTCGGGTATGAAACTTACAGATATGACATTGTTATTCTCAAGTCCGAATTCAAAGACAACTTCCCTGCCCTTTACAAGGGACGCAAAAGAATAATCTGTGATCTCTATGTTGTCAGGTGCTTCCTTTGAGTCTCGGAATTCGTTAAGGAATGCTGCATCTTCAGCATTTGTGGATGAGATATCTGATGAGCTTTCTGTAGAGCCGGGGGAACCGGGATCACTTGAAATGATATCTTCGATGTCCTTAGCATCGTTTTTACTGATAGTGCGGTTATTATCACTGCGGCTATCTGCAGTAGCGGTGCCGGAGTCTCCTGTTGTACTGCCGGGAGAACCGGAGCCGGTATCAGGGGCAGGATCATCTCTGTCGGCAGTATAAGGCTTATTGTAATTATCCTTACTTACTCTATCGTAGGATTTCTGATCACTCTTTTCAGCATCAGTATCTTTGTCTTTATCCGGGACGGGCGGAGATGGGGAAAGGTTCTCTCCTGCATCGGGGTCACTCTCATCATTGCTCTTATCCCCGGTACTTTCATCTGTCTGTTTCTCCTTGATGTCCCGGGCTTCATCAGTATCCGGACCTGATGCTTTCTGATCTTTTTCGTCATCTACGGATTCAGCATCTTTCTGATCTCCAGTATTCTGTGAACTATGAGATTCAGAAGCATCATCTTTGCTCGCGGGATCATCAATACCTGGTTCATCATCTGATGCATCATCCTCGGTACCGGAATCATCATTATCGGGCTCACTCTCAAAGGTATCAGGTTCATCGCCTGATTCATCACTGGCAGCTCGATCATCATCCGATCCATTATCATTGGTACTTGATTCTTCACCGGCCGATTCATCATCATCGGCGTCAGAATCATTATCCGATTCATCATCATCGGTGTCAGGATCATTATTAACCGGTTCATCAACACTGGTACCTGAGTCATCATCTGCTTCATTAGTTTCAGGTTCTTCTTCTGTGTTGATGGATTCTTCAGGTGCCTGACCTTCGTTAGAATCAGATTCATCATCAGTATTTGACATATCTATGCCATCAGCACTATTATCGTCATTTTCCACGCCATCATCGGTATCCGTATCAGAACTTTCTTCTCTGTCACCTTCCGGATCTCCGGCATCATCATCGTCAGAGTCTGCGCTGGCTATACCTGCAGACATTAAGAACAGAAGAAGGAAAATGATACAGAACAGACTTCCCCGTAATTTCCAGGAACCGGACCTTCTGGTATTCTGTTCACACAAAAACATAGATAGACCCCACAAACCCTATCGTTACAAACATAGTTCCCCTGTGAAGCAATAAAAAGAGTAGAAACTGTCTTAAGGATAACTGATACCACATTAATTAAAAAAAGATAAACAGGAAGATATGGACTATTTTCCGTTTTGGGGCCATTAACAGGTAAGATATCAACGTTTAAAACGCCTGTAGCGTTTCCCTTCAGGATTGCCAAGTTGCGCGATGGTCTTGCCGAGGGAAACCCTATACCTGTAGCTCACAATTCCTAAAGCCTTAAGCCCGATGATAGCAATATATACAATACCGGAGGATCTTCTCTCCTGTATGGCGGAAGTGGAGCCGGCAGCACTAAACAACAATATTGCTACAGCCAGGATAAAGAGAATACTGTTTTTCAGTCTTCGGTCATTATTCAGAAAGCATTTTCATGCAATGAACATAAATATCCGTGTTGCCCACCATGAATGCTGTATCTGGGTTTACAGTAAGAGAAATATTATTTTATATAAATTTAGAATTATATTGGCCATCCAACAGATACTAAAAAAGAATGGCAGAATTGAATATCCTGCCACATAGTTTAAATTGATCTTTTACGGGAACAAGGCGACAAACCTAACGTTTGGAACGCCTGTAGCTTTTTCCGTCAGAGTTGCCCAGTTTGAAGAGCATCTCACTAACCTTCTCCCTATACATGTAACCTACAGTGCCGACACCTGCCATGCCCACCAAAACAAACAGGATGAGCCAGGAAGACTTCTTTTCAGGGTTAATAGGAGCAGTGCCATTCAGTCCCTCGCTATCATCAACAGATCTGGAGATGTTCTCATCATCATTGGACTGGTTCCCTTCCCCGTCTTCAGCAAAAGCGCTCTCATCAACGCTCGATATGGCGAACACTGAGAACTCAGGAACCTTCGCAGTGTAATAAACATAGGTTTTATCCTGACCTTTTATGCTGGTCGGCACATAACCCCATGAGTCAGAATATCGGAGTAGTTTTATGGAAGCGGGATCTACAGAGTTTTCTGTGAGCCAGGCCTTTTCAACCATGAACTCTACTTTTGCCTCTATCAGATTACTGGAAGAGAACTTCTCATCCCCGACCCATATGTTCAGATTCCTGTAAACTATCCCGGGAGCGTCTTTCTTAGCCATGCTGGAAGTATTTTTAAGCATCTCTACCGTGGACTTGGTCTCTCCTTGATTCAGGCGGGTCCTTATAATGACAGACTGGATACTGTTGTTCTCCCTCTTGAAGCTGAACACATTATCCACATCCTTCAGGACGTATTTGATAGAATAGTCCTTGAACTCTATGTTCTCGTATTCTTCACTGCTTGCCTGGGAGCTGCCGCCACTTCCGCCACTGCTGCCCCCGGAGGCGCTGCCGCCTGTAGAGTCATCTGAGGAGTCGCTTGCCTCCTTCACGCTGATCGAAACGGTCTCTTCATCAGTGCTCTCACCATCAGTAACTTTAAAGGTAACTGAGTGCATGCCTGTCTGGGAGGTAGAGGGAACCCATTTGAAAATATGGGTCGTATCGTTAAATGTTGCGCCTGAAGGCATCTCTGTTGCTGAGAATACCAGGGTGTCATTTCCTCCCGAGGCTTTCACCTCGAACTGCAGTGTGTTCTTCACCACAACTGTTTTCGCAGCTATTGTTGCGATTACCGGTGCAGCACCTGTTTCGGAGTTAACTTCACTGACAGTTATTTTGGCAGTTGTACTCGCGCTAAGGGCTCCATCTGAAACCATGAAGTTTATATCGTAAGTTCCTGCCTGATCTGTCGTAGGAGTCCACTTAAAGATACCTGTATTTGGATCCAAGTCCGCACCCTCAGGAAGGTTCGATGAAGAATAGGTAAGTTTGTTTCCGTCTTCATCACTTGCGCCTAACGTGAACGTTAAAGGACTGTTCTCAGCCACATAGTACGGACCTGCAGAAGGGAATAGGGGCGGATTGTTTACAGGATTTACAGGAGCACTGACAATTACTTCGGCAGTTGTACTCGCACTATCGGTTCCATCTGAAACTGTGAATTTGATAGGGTAAGTTCCTGCCTTACCCGGAGTCCACTTAAAGATACCTGTACCTGGATTCAAGTCCGCACCCACAGGAAGGTTCGATGAAGAATAGGTAAGTTCGTCTCCATCTTCATCACTTGCGCCTAACGTGAACATTAAAGGACTGTTCTCAGCCACATAGTACGGACCTGCCGGAGGTAATAGGGGCGGATTGTTTACAGGATTTACAGGAGCATTGACAATTATTTTGCCAGTTGCACTCGCGCTAAGGGCTCCATCTGAAACCATGAAGTTTATATCGTAAGTTCCTGCCTGACCTGTTGCAGGAGTCCACTCAAAGATGCCCGTACTTGGATCCAGTTCCGCGCCCGCAGGAAGAGGCGATGAAGAGAAGGTAATTTCGTCCCCATCGTCATCACTTGCGGGTAATGTGAATGTTAAAAAACTGTTCTCATCTACATACTGCGGATCTACAGGCGGGAATAGGGGAGGATTATTTTCATTGACAGGAGCAATGACATATATTGTAACAAACTGGGTAACTGTTGAGGCTCCATCTGTTGCAAAGAACTGCAGCTGGTGCTCACCGGCACTTGGAGTCCAGCTAAACTCGCCTGTGTTCTCATCAATTGAGGCATCAGAGGGCATATTTTCTACGCCGTATCTTATCTGGTCAGGCGCAGGGCCTACTGCAGAAACAGTAAATGATACTGCATCGCCTGCTGTAACTGTCTGATCCCCGATCTCATTAAACTGTAATGATTCAGCTGCAGCGCTTACAATAGCAGAGCTAAGGACAAGCAGAGACAATGCAAGGATACATATACCGTATTTCTTTAACCTGTAGTAACAGGAGAACGATTTTTTTTCATCACTTGAATTAGTGAAACTCATGGATAACCCACCTTAAAGGCTGTATCTAGGCGTACAAAGTAATAAAGATTAGTATTAATTCTTATTCTTAAATAAAATTCAAAGTATAAATAGGAAACTATCTTTAGTATCAAATGTAAAAATAATGATCAAAGTTAAGTAATGATAAAATCACTGAGTAAAAAATAGATGCCAGGCGTTATAAAACCCTGGCAGGACGAATTCAAACTACATTCCATTAGATCCTTTTTAAACGCCTGTAGCGTTTCCCGTCAGGATTGCCCAGCTGCATGCGGATCTGCGAGAGATTGTCTTTATACCTGTAACTTAGCACCCCGATGACTGAGATACCTGCAAGGACCAGCAGGAAAGTGATGGTACCCGAAGACTGCGGTTCCTGAGATACAGCGTTATCTGCTCCCAGAGCCTGGTTGTCTGCTGCTGACATCTGTGCGCCCTCTTCATCCAGGGAAGATGATGAACCCTCCTGGGTGCTGACTGAAACTGCCTGCAGATCCTTCTCACTCATACTGGAAATGGCAAATGCAGAAAAATTCGGAGTTTGTGCATTATAATACACATAGGTCTCATCCTCGCCGGTCATGCTCGTCGGCAGTTGAGCCCATGCACCGCTGTTATATCTGCACATCCTGATCGATGCCGCATCTATGCCATTTTCGCTCATCCAGCTCTTCTCAACCTTGAACGTTATTGTTGCATCAGACATAAGGTTCTGGGTTATCTTTCCGTCCCCCACCCATATGTTCACATTCCTGTAAACTTTTCCGGGAGCCGCCTTCCTGACCAGAGTGGAAGTACCCTTAAGCATCTCTATCATGGTCTTGGTCTGCCCTCCATTAAGGCGGGTTGTAAAACCAATGGACAGGATGCTGTTGTTCTCGTTCCTGAACTCGAACACCGTCTCAGTATCCTTCATAATATACTTAATAGAGTAATCCTTGAGGGCGATGTTCTCATCGTTCTCGCCTGTCGTCTGGGAGCCGCCACCGCTACCTCCTGCACCACCGGATGCGGGAGTTGTTATGGACGGAGCCTCAGTAACTGTAATATTAAGACTGCCTGCCTCACCTGAACCATCAACAGCAGTAGCCGTGACTGTTACTGTACCTTCTCCGGTACCTGTCAGCAATCCTGCCTGGGTTATTGTGGCAGTCCCTTTTATGCCTGCTACAGTCCATTGAATGTTCTTATTGCTTGCATCTGCAGGGAAGACTGTTGCACTCACTTGCAGTGTCTTGCCCTTCTCAACTTTAGTGGAGTTTCCGCTTCCGGTCACGTTTATCCCGGCTACTGGCACTGATGCTGCACTTACGGTGACGGCCTGAGTCATATTTATCCCGCTGTCAGTGTGAGTTATAATTACTTGTGTGACCCCTTCTTCCAGATTAGTTCCATTTTCCGGGCTGACGCTGATCCCTTCAACTGCAAAGTTTTCAAAGGCCACATCTTCCGTACTTGTGTCTGACCTGGTAAGTGTTATTACCATGCCCGTCAGATCAAGGGTCTCACCTGCGGTATAGATTACCCTGGGAAAAGTCTTGATGTCCATATGATCTACAGTTACTGCGTTCACAGTAATGGTCTGGATTGCAGTCTCCCTACTTGCAGTATGAGTGATTCTTACCTGCTCATTTCTCACACTCAGTTCAGTTCCGTTTTCCGGGCTGACGCTGATCCCTTTATCCTTAAAGTTTTCAAAGTCAACGTTTTCCGTATTTGTGTCCGACTTGATGAGTGTTATCACCAGACCTGTCAGATCAAGGGTTTCACCTTCTGTATAGTTTGTTTTCCCCGGAGAGGTGTAAACTTCTATATTGTCTACTTCCGGGGGTTTCGAAACTATGGGAATGGCTTCGAACAGTACCCTGACATCCACAGCGGCTTGATGATTAATGATCATGTAGATAGGATCTGCCAAACCGGTTGAAGAGTTGTTCACGGTCCAGTTTGTTACCTGATAGCCGTAGGAGGGCATTGCACTGAAGACAATGACTGAACCTTCCTCCACTTCTGAGCCGGAGTAAATAGTATCATTATTTGCTGTTGCAGTTAACGTACCTTCTCCTGAACCTACGCCGAAGGTGACTGGATATACAGGCACATGAGCAGTTTCGTTTATGAGATTAAAACTGAGATCTGCAAATAGGTTCTCTCCCGAGGCAACTGCCACGCCGGCAAAGCTCAAAGTGATCGCACATACCATAAATATAGTACATACGTTAGTTCTGACAATACTGTGTATACTACTGATTCTGACGTTTTTTGCGAAGGGATGCATTCATACCACCCTTAATGACGATTTAGACTCCAGATCGACAACATCTGAAGTATACTCCACTTTACTGATACATTCAAGTTGATTATAGCGGATACACAGTGAACTCACTGATGACCCCGCGTTTCTCCACTAACATAGAATATACATTTCTATATTATAAAATTATTCAATATAGAAGTATTTATAAATTAGTATTAATTAATGAGCTCTAATAAATATACAAAGTACCTGCAAAAACTTTATCAAAATCATACGTTATGAAAGAGTATCCTGCCATTCAGGCCCGGATCGAGATGACCACAATTGGATGCGCTATTAAACAAGATAAAAAGGAACATTCATCACTGGCTGCAAAGTGAATCGGTGATATCCAATTCCCTTGCCACCCTTGTAGGTATCCTAACGGGTCTTGCTATCGTTCTTTATGACCATGCTCTGGGCAGCAGTGAGAAGTTCTTCTTTGGGGGCATCGACGGATATCCACGATACTACGTAGTCCTTCTGCCTGCACTTGGCGGCCTTATAGTGGGCGTATTTGCCCATTTGCTAATAAAGACCCGTCGCTATGATATTGAAGAAGTGATAGAAGCCACAACCCTTCGCGGAGGCCGAATATCTGTAAGGAATGCGTTCCTTGAAGTCCTGGCATCGATCGTAACCATCGGGTCCGGAGGGTCGGCAGGTAAGGAAGCACCCGTTGTGCTTGCCGGATCAGGTATCGGTTCATTTCTTGCCCGCCTGTTCGGGATACACGGGAACAGGGTCAGAATACTGCTTGGCTGCGGAGCTGCGGGAGGAATTGCCGCTTCTTTCAACGCTCCCCTGGCAGGAGTGGTCTTTGCGGTCGAGGTCATACTTGGGGAACTGGAAACAAAGACCTTCATCCCCATAGTTATATCCTCAGTCTTTGCAACACTGGTCTCTAACACTATCTTCGGAGTAAGGATCATTCAGGTCTCCGATTATCATCTTGTAAGTCCTTTCTATGAATCTGTACTTTACCTCGTACTTGGAATATGTGCCGGGATCGTTGCATTGCTGCTAATGCGCTTTTTGCATGCATCCCATAAGTATTTTGACGCACTGAAAGTCAGCAAGATACTGAAGCCGGCAATTGGAGGCGCTTTTGTAGGGATGATCGGGTACTTCTACCCGCAGATATTCGGTGTAGGATATGATGTTATTACTGACGCCCTGTCAAACGAGCTTGCTCTTAACCTGATGCTGGCACTTGTTGTCCTCAAAATAATCGCATTCGCTTTTACAATGGGTTCAGGCGGATCGGGCGGATCCATTGTTCCAGCGCTGTTCACTGGTGCCATGCTGGGCGGAGCCTACGGGACCATTGTACACGGCGCATTCCCGGGTGTTACTGCCGAATCGGGAGCTTACGCACTTGCAGGAATGGGAGCTGTCCTTGCCGGTACAAGCCACGCACCCCTTGCGGCAATACTTATCCTCTTTGAACTTACAAGGAACTACAACCTTATCCTGCCCATCATGCTTGCATGTGTGGTGAGCAACCTCGTTTCAAGTTCCCTTAATCCCGAATCAATATTCACGCAAGGGCTGCGCAAGCGCGGTTTCAACATCCGTAAAGGCAGGGAAGTAGACATCATGGAGTCCTTGCTCGTAAGGGATGCTATGAAGCGCGAAGTACAGACTGTTTCCGAAAATAAGAGCGTAAAAGCACTGGTAGCTCTTATGCAGTCAAGCCGCCATGCAGGATTCCCGGTACTTGATTCCGGGGGAGGGCTCTGCGGCATAGTGACCCTCAAGGATCTCAGGGATAAGGTAAAGCAGGATGATCTGGACAGGAGCATCTGCGAGATATCCACGAAAGAAGTGGAAGTAGCATATCCTGATGAAACGCTCAACACAGTGCTAAAGCGGCTGGCTGCAAAGGATATAGGGAGGCTTCCGGTTGTGTCGAGGAAAGATACCAGGAAACTGCTGGGCATAATTACCCGAAGTGATATCGTTAACCTGTATGATAAAAAAGTCATCGACAAGGTATATCAGAGAAGAGAGGAGGAAGACCGCTAGATCTCAGGTTCCATCAGGACTTTGAGAGAGCCTGCCCAAAAAGTATCCGGGAGTTGTATCATAAATGTGCACCCTGCAGGTAACCCCCGGTTCAAGACCGCACTGCGGAATAACGACCGGCAGGTATGAGTCTGTGCGAGCCATCGTTCCCTGCTTTTTTGCCTCCTTGGAAAGGAATACATTGCCTTCCCAGCCGATCATCTTATTCTTTGAGGCAAACTTGATGCTCCTGCATACAGTATGCAATTCGCCGGATCTTCTTACAAGTATGCGCGAGTCAGTATTGCGGAAATCCCAGGCTTTTGTGCGGGGGCGGGGAGTATACCTGGAAATATTGACCTTATCGGGCCTGAACTGCTCCACCCACCTGATGCTCTTATTGAAATCCTCTTCACTCTCACCCGGGAAACCTACGATCATATCGGTGAACAGGGTAAGGTCCTCAAACCTGCTCCTGAACTGCCGGATAACATGGTTCGCTTCCTCGATACTATGATAGCGGTCCATGTTCCTAAGCACGTCATTAGAAGCTGATTGTACAGGCAGGTGCAATAGCTTGTACACCTTCTCATTATCAAAGGCCCCGAGCAGGTCATCGAGTATAGGAAGCACTGAAAAGGGATTCATCATCCCTACCCTTACCCTGAACTGCCCGGGTACGTTACATATCATTCCCAGCAGTTCGGGAAGAAGGACCTCTCTGCCGCTGCCGTGCCTGTCAGTGCCATACTGGGCATTGTCCTGCGAGGAAAGCCATATCTCCCGGCAGCCGTCAGAGACTGCGCGTTTTATGTCTGCAACTATTTCTTCCGGCCCAAATGACCTGAGCTTTCCCCGCGCCACACTTACTATGCAGTAAGAACAGGAGTAGTTGCAGCCCTGAGAGAGCTGACAGATATGGATGTTAGGATTATATCGTATTCTAGGCACATCCTGAAAGCCTTCGGGCTGATCCAGAAATATCTGCATCCGCCGATCTTCATCTCCTGCAGCACCCAGCAAATCAAGTAACTCCCCGATCCTTGAGACCGAGTTGACGCCGAGGATATGTGCTTGCGGATTGCGTTCCAGGATATCCTCAAGCTGGACCTCGGGCATACATCCGGCTACTATCACGTCCTTGCCGGCATCCCCTGTTTCCTTTATTAGGTGAAGGATCTTCTGCTCGGTGGCATACTTCACAGTACATGTATTGATAACAACCACATCCGCCGAATCGCTCTCAGGGACAAGGGTATGACCCTTGCCCATAATGATCGCACGCATGATCTCTGCGGATGCCTGGCTGGAGGAGCAGCCAAATGTGCAGACGTGGACTTTCATTGAACTATTACCGGAAGCGTAGCACGTTGCTCTCTTTGTCGTGTATATAGATAGTGTCTGTGAACTTGACGACACCGGAACTTCCCATTGTCAGGCTGTTCACTCTTGCATCGCCTTCACCAAAGAGGCTCACACCATTGAGGACAGAACCCGGGGTGACTCCCGTTGCTGCGAAAATTATATCATTTCCGGGCGCAAGCCGTTCAGTGTCCAGCACATCGTTGATATTCCCTTCAGTGATTCCCATCTTCTCCAGTCTTGGCATCTTCTCGGCTTTCTCTTTTGCTATTGCTTCGGCAGACTTGCCATTAGCGACTGATGGAAGGATCAGGCGCGCAAGGATCTTGCCACCCAGGCATTTTATGGCGGCTGCCGTGAGTACAGCTTCCCCTGAGCCGCCTGCACCCAGCACCATGTGCACACCGGAGCCTCTTATAGCGGTTGCCACTCCAGGCATCAGGTCGCCATCACTCACAAGGTTCACGCGGGCTCCGGCTTCGCGTATCTCCTTTATTTTTTGCTCGTGTCTTGACCTTTCAAGGATAACAACTACCAGCTCCTCGACGTTCCTGTCAAGAGCCTTTGCAACGATCCTCAGGTTGTGGAGCACGGGGGCATCAAGGTCGATATTTTCACCCGGATGATCCTTCTCATACCTCACAACCTCCGGTCCTACTACGATCTTGTCCATGTAGATGTCCGGGCCATGGAAAAGCCCTCCTCTCTCGGCCATAGCCATGACCGAGATGGCACCGGGGATACCATTGGCTGCAAGGTTCGTGCCCTCCAGAGGGTCCACTGCGATGTCAACCTCGACACCTTCCTCCCATTTCCCTACCTTTTCGCCGATAAAGAGCATGGGAGCTTCATCCCTTTCACCTTCGCCGATCTTTATGATGCCTCTCATGTCAAGACAGTTCAGCATCCTTCTCATTGCTTCCACGGATACCTGGTCGCAAAAGTTCTTCTCGCCACGGCCTATCTGGTAGGAAGCTGCAATAGCTGCGGCCTCGGTCACGTGCAGTAACCTCGGGAGCAGGTTGCTTTCGATAGGGCCTGCGCCATTGATCATTTCTTCAGCGGTTTTCGGATGAGTGATAGTTTTCATACAATCGTCTTTCATAGGATCATCTTCATTGTTCGATAATTACTGTGATCGATAAGTCATTTGAGCAACAGTGTTCGTGATAACTATATTAGCGTTCCCTGTTTAAAAGTTAAACTACTTTAGCACATCAACAAGAGCAACCCGCTCCAGTACCAGATCCGGTATCATTTCCTCTCCAACCGCCTCTATCTCATTTGCAGTAATACCGAATTGTGAGATGATGCCGCCCCTTTTCAGGAGAGAATAAGATATGACGTCCTTTTCGCAGATCATGTCCTTCAGGGATTCCACAGATCTTTTTATGTCATTGTCATCGCCCATAACAACAAACACAAGCTCTATTTCCCCTTCATGCAAACCCATAGAGAACGCCTCCTCTATCTGCTTTTTCCCTGATGCGTATCTCATTATCTCGATACCTGGATCCTTGGCAGAATTAGAGTTCTCTTCAAATGCGCGCAGGGCCTTCTGCACAGCGAAACGGACATGCCTTTCCCCTGCGATCTTACCTGCATCCATCGCCTGTATGACAGTGCCGTTAACTGATGCGAGAGAAGATATCTTGCTCAGGAATTCAGGCACTTTCCCGATGTGTGTACTGCCTCCGAGTATCTGGAATGACATAGGCTGAGATTGGATTCCTTTTGAATAAGCGTATCGGTGGGTAAGACGTGCCAAAAAGGGACATCACACCCACAAAATACCTTAGCCTGCGGATATTTACGTATATTTTATGTAGGTTGCTATTTATTAAAGAAATAAATCTGTAGGTATCGATGAGATGAAAAAAGGTTGTCTTTTATACATAAACTTAATATCTGCAGTCGATAAGTAGAAGGAAGATTCATTAAGGATTTATGTCCGGCGTGAGAAGGTGCGAACAATGGAACAGGATTATGATCCGCAGGGAATAGAAGCAAAATGGCAGAGCCGCTGGAATGAAAGCCGGATTTTCGAGCCGGAACCGGATGAGAGGGAGAAGTACTTCATAACCATCCCCTATCCATACTTGAACGGCAACTTACACGCAGGGCATACACGTACATTCACAATAGGAGACGTACTTGCAAGGCACAAGAGAATGCTGGGGTACAATGTGCTATACCCAATGGGCTTCCACGTTACGGGAACGCCCATCGTAGGACTTGCCGAACTTATTGCAAGCAGAGAGCCTCAGACCATGGATGTGTACTCCCGGCTGCACGGTATCCCCGAAGACATCCTGCACACACTTGACACTCCTGAGAAGATAGTGGAATACTTCAAGGTGGAAGCTGAGATAGCGATGCGCTCCATCGGTTATTCCATCGACTGGCGCAGGAAGTTCACAACCACGGATCCGACGTACAAGAAGTTCATAGAATGGCAGTTCAACCTGCTGCACGAAAAAGGGCTTATCGTCAAGGGTGCACATCCGGTAAAATGGTGTCCCCATGATAAGAATCCTGTAGAGGACCATGACATCCTTCACGGAGAGGAAGCCACCATTGTGGACTTCACTCTTATCAAGTTCGAGTACGACGGAATGATACTCCCATGTGCAACGCTGCGGCCTGAAACGGTCTTCGGTGTCACTAACCTGTGGATCAACCCTGATATAGAGCATGTCAAGCTCAGGGTGTCCAAAGACGGGAAAGAGGAATTCTGGGTAGTCAGCAAGGAAGCCTACATAAAGCTCACCTACACCGACAGGGACGTCGAACTTGTCGGAAATGTGCCTTCAGCATCGCTCATAGGCATCAAGGCAAAGAACCCCCTTACAGGGAACGAGGTCATCACGCTGCCAGCCTCCTTCGTGAAGGGAGGGAACGGAAGCGGTATTGTGATGAGCGTGCCTGCACATGCTCCTTATGACTATCTGGCTCTCAGGGACCTTTACGACAAGGATCTCACAGCATATGGTATCAAAGAGAACATCAGGGACATAGGGCTCATATCGTTGATAGCGGTGAAGGATTTCGGGGAACATCCTGCAGTAGACGCTGTCAGCCAACTGGGAGTCAAAGACCAGAAAGACCCCAAAGCAGAAGAGGCTACAAAACTGGTGTACCGCAGAGAGTTCCATGGAGGTACACTGAAGGAAAATACCGGCAAGTATGCAGGTATTGCTGTCTCAAAGATCAAGGATGTGCTGACCCGGGACCTTCTGGACATGGGCATCGGCGAAGTGTTCTATGAATTCAGTGAGCCGGTGGTCTGCCGCTGCGGCACTCCCTGCGTTGTCAACATGGTAAAAGGACAGTGGTTCCTCAACTATTCCAGTCCGCAGTGGAAGGATAAGGTATACAGGTGTCTCGAGAAGATGGATATCATCCCCGAAGAGATAAGGGTCGAGTTCAATAACAAGGTCGACTGGCTTAAGGACAAGGCATGCGCCAGGAAGAAGGGGCTTGGGACAAGGCTGCCCTTTGATAAGGAATGGCTCATAGAATCACTGGGTGATTCGACCATCTACATGTCTTATTATATCACCAACAAATTCTTTGCTCAGGGAATAACGCCTGAGCAGCTTACACCAAAGCTCTTTGACTATGTACTTCTTGGAAAAGGCACTGTCCAGGAAACATCTATTGATACGGGGCTCAGTGAGCAGATCATCGCCCGTATGAAGGCTGACATGGATTACTGGTATCCCGTAGACCTGCGTTCATCCGGAAAGGATCTCGTGCCTAATCACCTTCTTTTCTTCCTCTTCCATCATGTAGCTATCTTCGGAGAGGATAAATGGCCCCGTGCTCTGGCTGTGAACGGTTTCGTTTCACTTGAAGGACAGAAGATGAGCAAGTCCAAAGGCCCGATCCTTACCATGAAAGAAGCTGTCACCACTTATGGTGCCGATATCACACGCATGTACATCCTCTCCAGCGCAGAACAGACACAGGATGCTGACTGGAGGAATGCAGGGGTCGAAAGCGCAAAGAAACAGGTGGAAAGATTCTACAAACTTGCGGCAGAGATAATCGTATCCGGTGCAGAACCCGGAGCCGAAGGTGAGCTGAAACTCATCGATCGCTGGATGCTCAGCAGGCTGCAGCAGTTCATCAGGGATACGAATAACGACATGACCTCGATAAGGACAAGGGGTTCACTGCAGAGTGCATTCTTCCTGCTGTATAACGATGTCAGATGGTACCAGAGGCGCGGCGGAAGTGCCGTGCTGTATGACGTGCTTGACACATGGGTCCGGCTGATGGCGCCTTTCACGCCACACATCTGTGAGGAGATCTGGTCTGCAATGGGGCATAAGGAAGGGGATTTCGTATCACTTGCACAGTATCCGATATTCTGCTCCAGGTTCGTCGACAATGATGCAGAACTTGCCGAGGAACTGGTCTGCAATACACTGTCTGACATAGAGGAAATCGTTAAGGTCACAAAGATCACTCCGACAAAAGTGGTGCTCTATACATCCCCCAAGTGGAAGACAAATGCATTCAAACTTGCTATTTCGATGTTCAGGGAAGGAGACCTCAACCCGGGTAAACTTATCAAGACACTTATGGCAGACCCGGATAACCGGGCCTATGGGAAAGAGATACCAAAATATGTGCAGAAGCTTGTCCCTGACATAACCAGCATGAAGACCGAAAGGTTTGAGATGATGCACGGATTTGATCTTGACGAGAAGAGCATCCTGCAGGAAAACCGCGACTGCCTGACACATGAGCTGGGGTGCCCTGTTGAGGTTTACTCTGCGGACGCACCGGAGTACGATCCTGAGAACAAGTCAAGGTTTGCAGCACCTCTGCGGCCTGCAATATACCTGGAGTAAGGATACCAATAGGCACGGTTTCATAGAACTGTGCCTGTTTTCGGTATTGCATCTTTTTTAAACATATGTATCTGTAATCATAGATATATTATAGAAGTTAGTGAATACATATATATTCAAATCTTTTGTATATTATTCAATGGTCGGAAACTACGAAAGAGCAGGTACAGGATCATCATTAAGGAGCAAAGGATCAATACGTAAGATCTTTGGACCGATCCTGTTGCTATCAATCCTGTTGCTCATGGTGCATCCTTCCTATGCATACATTCAATCCCTGACAGCCACAGGTGAGGATAAATCAAACAACGGCTCTGCAATGGTCCTGAACACCTGGGAAAGTCCTCTATGGTTAAAATGGTCTGTCGCAATCGGAGTAAGTCTTCTACTGATATTGATAATACTGAGCTTTATATTGAGGGACGAGATCGATAAAAAGACCATGGAGCTGAACTCAAAGAACAGGCAGCTCGAGATAGAGGTAAGGGAAAGAAAGGCTGCAGAAGAGAAACTGAAGAACTATTCTAAGCAGCTCATGGACTCCAATGAATTAAAGGACCTGTTCACAGATATTCTCAGGCATGACCTGATCAACCCTGCAACAGTGATCAAAGGTTACGTTGAATACCTGCTTGAGAGTGAAAAGGACACAAAAAAGTCTGCTGCGCTCAAAACCATAGAGCGGAATAATCTTAAGCTCATACAGATGATCGAGAATGCCGCAAACCTTGCCAAACTGGAAAACGTCGAAGAGTTAAATTTTGAGGAGATGGACATGAAAGAGCTCATTGAGGACGTTATCCAGGGGTTGCAGCCAGGGGCAGATGAGAAGGACATGTGTATAGATTTCAGGCCGGAGGGCAATTATCCTGCACAGGCCAACAGGATAGTGGAAGAGGTGTTCTCCAATCTGATATCTAACAGTATAAAGTATCCCCTGCCGCAAGCAGGATAATGGTGGAGATCTGCGCCCTGAACGATATATACTGGAAGATATCTGTACAGGACAGTGGTATTGGTATTTCTGACGAGGACAAAACTTATATTTTTGACCGCTTCAAACGTGTGGAAAAAGCAAACATAAAAGGTACAGGGCTTGGGCTTGCCATTGTCAAGCGCATCATAGAGCTTCATGAAGGACAGATAGGAGTTGAAGATAATCCTTCCGGGAAAGGAACCGTGTTCTGGGTCACACTGTACAGGAAAATTCAGTAGATATTCTCTCTGCGGTCCTTGAATACAGTTATAGCGTCCCTTACTTCTGCAGTCTCGCCGGTGTCAATAACCTGCAGCAGGATGCACTCTTCTTCCCCTGCTTCCTGCAGGATCTCACCTGAAGCACTCACGACCACAGAACCTCCGAAGAATGAGGTTTCCCCGCTTTCACCTGTGCGATTGCAGGCGATATGTGGGATCTGGTTCTCAATTGCCCTGGCCACTGCAAGCGTTCTCCATATATTGTGGCGGGGGTTTGGGAATTCGGCAATGGTGATAAGGATATCTGAGCCTGAGAGGGAAAGCCTTCGTGCGACTTCCGGGAATCTCAGCTCATAGCATATCTCAAGGCCGATGACAAGATCATGATTTCTTAGCCGGATAGGAGAGATCTCGTCACCTGCTGAGAAATACTGGCGTTCTCTCTTGAAAGGATGAGTTTTGCGATACGTGCCCGTGATCTCCCCGGACTCTATGCATAGACCCAAATTATGGTACCTTCCTGTGAATCCCTTTCTGTTTTGCGGAAATTCCTTTTCGATGATCGAAGTGACTATAACGCAATCATGTTTGCGGGATAGGTCCAGAAGCGTGCTGACCGTCTGTCCTGTAATGGTCTGTGCAGAAGTTTCCATCTCCTCATAGCAGAATCCTGTTGAGAAAACCTCCGGCAGGATGATCAGCCGGGCACCTTCTGATATAGCCTGCTCTGCCATCGAAATAGCTTTTAGCAGGTTTTCCTCTGTATGGCACAGGCGTACATCCATCTGTATGCAGGCAACGGTTATTTGCGTCATTTCAGTAGTCTTATTTATCCAAAATCATTGATCGTTGTCTTCTTTGTCCGGGGATTGAGGCCACTGGTGTCCACAGATAGTTTTAATATTCTAAGGAGGAGGTGATTGGCATATTTCAGGAGTTCACTGCTGACCTGGTCTGTTTCGTAAGCCGGGTCCGAGACCGGGATCGTGAACTTTGTTATGCTCACAGAATATTCCTTAAGACCCTCGTTGCGGGACTCTTTTATCAGGTGGCTGGAGCGGGAGAGACAATCGTTTATGCTCTTGGAACTGAAGCCTATTTTATTCAGTTCTTCTTTGAAGACAGGTCGGTCGAGTAGGTTGGTAATAACATATACCGTAACCGGTAAAGCGATATCCGGCTCAAGGTATCTCGTCTCCCTGGTAATAAGGGAATATACATCATACAGCGCATTTTCACCTTTGATCTCTGCTTTGATGTACACCTTCGAAGGAGGGATCTCGACCTCTGTTAGTTTTTTCAGGTCCCGCAGAGCGCGGAGATATCCAGTCATCACAAGCCGATGCTCATTGATCCCTATTTCTTTTAGCTCACGGGTGATGGCACTTATGGAAAGCTGCTTGCCTTCCAGAATTTCATTTAGATGAGAGTAGAGATTTTCGGGCATGTTTTTCGCACCATTATTGATAACAAATCTGAATATACTGAGCCGTTTAAGTTCTTAATCATTTTGGCAAGAAGATAGATATAAAAACAATTCCTTATATTGAAAGTGAGCCTTATTTAAACAAGAATCTATTAAAACAGCTGATGGCGCTGTACTTATGAATGAATACAGGAGAATATGAATGCGTCTGCATACCTTTACGAAGACACCAACCATGCCAATTGAAGTTACTGATAGGTCCATAAGTGGTCTGACAGATGCCATGCAGTACACAGGGTTCCAGGGGCGTAAGCTTGCAGAATCTGTGAAAGCATGGGAGAATATGTTCAGGGAAGACGGGGTCACTATCTTCATGGGACTGAGTGGGGCCATGGTTCCTGCAGGTATGCGCAACATCATTACCTATCTGATAGAGAAAAGACTGATCGACTGCCTGGTGAGTACAGGAGCTAACATTTTCCATGACTGTCATGAGGCTCTCGGGCTTAAACATTATGTAGGATCACATACCGCAAATGACTGTGAGCTTCTGGGACATGGCATTGACAGGATATATGATGTGTTCGCATATGAGGAAGAGTTCAGGAATACCGACCACATGGTAGCTGACTTCGCAAGGAAACATCATGGTAAGACCTACTCCTCGCGCGAGTTCATACGGCTGCTGGGGAAGGAGATATCTGAAAAGGGCAATAATAACTCAATAATAGTAAGCGCATATAAGCACAATGTCCCGATCTTCATTCCTGCCCTTTCTGACAGCTCGATCGGCATCGGACTCACTATCGCGAGAAGGAATGGCTATAATATCAACATTGACCAGATCAAGGATGTCGATGAGATAACACAGATGGTTGAGGCATCTGAAAAAACAGGCGTTGTATATGTAGGAGGTGGTGTGCCCAAGAACTTCATCCAGCAGACCGAGGTCGTTGCATCCATAATGGGGCATGATGTGGCCGGGCATGAGTATGCGATACAGTACACAACCGATGCTCCTCATTGGGGGGGGCTTTCCGGCTGCACATTCGATGAGGCTGTTTCGTGGGGAAAGATCTCCAGAGAAGCAAAAAAGGTCCAGGTCTTTGTCGATGCGACTATCGCGCTTCCCATCGTGACGCATGCACTTAAGGAAAAAACTAATGATCACAAGCGTAAAGTTCCTTGTTTTGACTGGAATAGCGATGGAATAGAAATGCGTTTTGAAACCCGCTGAAAACAAAACACATTTATTCATCAAAAGCCAATATAACAGGTACTTAATCAAGCAATATTGAGCAAGGTATATCCCACATGAACTGCGGAGAGGTTCAAAGTGGCTAGAATAGGTCCGTATATGAGGTAACTAAATGAGTAAACGAACAAGAATTATAAACGACCCTTCTGAACTCGTACCTCTGCTTCAGGTTTTTGGATCAAAGAGACATAAAAAGGTTTTTGATGCGCTTCTTAATCTATGGATGACAAAGGATAACCTGGATGAGATGCTGGGGACCGATGTCACACATAGTATCAGTGTACTCAAGAAAAGTGGATTGATCGAAAGTCAATGGCATATGCCGGAACCCGGAAAAACACCCGAAAAAGAGTATCGTACATCCTACTCAAAGGTCCAGACGAACTTCCAGTGTTCCTTTGAGGATATGAGTGATATCATCATGCTGACTTTTATGCCATATGAAGAAGTGAAGGATTCCATAGAAGAACTTGAAGGATTAGTAGAGCAAGGTAATAATTCGATGAGCAGTCTTACAAGAGCGCTTAACAAGAGCCCGCTGTACATACGCGCAGTAGCCAGGCGCTCCGATAACCTGTCGGTCATGGGACAACGGTTGAAGATGACAGATGAGGAGAAGGAATGATAGAACTTCTTCATAGCAAAAGTGGCATCACAAAATTCCAGATACTTATAGAAGTAGCCGCTCATCAGCCTAATGTCAGGCAGAAGGAGATAGCTGAAAAGATAGGGGTCACACCGCAGGCAGTATCCGAATATATAAAGGAACTTGTTGCTGAAGGCCATGTCTACTCCGAAGGGAGAGTGCGCTACCGCATCACCAAGCAGGGTGTCGAATGGGTACTTGAGAACGCAAATGACATGAAGCGGTATGCACGCTATGTCATGAGCGATATAATCAGTCATGTATCCACATGGACTGCTATAGCGGAAGAGCCTCTTGAGAAAGGCGCGAAGGTCTATCTGAAAATGAGTAAAGGTCTTCTTTATGTTGGCACGAAAGAGATCACAAATGCTTCCGGGACTACTATTTCTGACGCAAGCGAAGGTGAGGATGTAGGTGTTACGGATCTATTGGGACTTATCGACCTTGAGAACGCGGCCATCACTGTCTGCAGGATACCCAGAGTAGAAAGGGGTGGCTCAAAGAATGTAGATATAGAGCGCCTTCGGGCCCTGGCAAAGTCCAAGTCATATATTGCAACTGTGGGCGTAGAATCTCTTGTTGCACTTAAGAGGATAGGCTTAAAGCCTGATGTGATGTTTGGCGCAAGAGAGTCGGTTATCGAGGCTGCATACCACGGGCTCTCATCCCTGGTCCTTGCTATTGATGAAGAAGTGCCTCCGATACTGAGCAGGCTTGAGACAGAGAACCTGGAATATGAACTTGTGGACCTGAGTATCCAATGAAACTCTTACTGATATCTGATACGCACCTTGAAACTGAGAACATCCCGCAGTATCTCGCAGGCATTATTGAGGACTATGACCTTATCGTGCATGCGGGAGATTTCAGTTCCATGGCTTTTTACAGAGCCCTTGAGTCTACTGGAAAACTCAGGGCAGTCCACGGGAATACCGATGTAAAGGAGCTGCAGGAACTTCTTCCTGAGAAACTGGTCTTTGAGGCAGAAGGAATAAAGATCGGGGTTGTGCATGAAGGAGCTCTCTCTATTGTGGATACTACCCCTCTCAGGTATCTGGCACTTGAAATGGGAGTGGATGTGCTTGTGTTCGGTCACCTGCACAGACCGCTCATAGAAAAGACGGATGTGCTTTTGATCTGCCCGGGGTCGCCCACCAAACCCAGGATGTCAGATCCGTGCGCAGTTGAACTTGTGATTGATAAAGGTTCGGTCAGCACGAATATTGTCGAGATTACAGGACAATCATGCAGTTATATTGATTTTTCCAGGAAACTTGACAGAGATAAGGAAGCCTAGTCTTCCGGAGCTCAGCCACCCTGCATTTTTAGTCTTTACCGTTGACGGTCTCGGTTTTGAACATAACACCTGTGCCTTTGAGAGTCATCTGGATCTTATCTCCAAAACGAAGGATCTCATCCAGTTCCACATTATCACTCCACTCATACACATAGTCATAGGCTCCCTGCATCAGCTTGAACCCAAGAGACATCAGGCTCCTGTTGACTTCGGAAGGCATGCCGCCTTCACTACTATACCAGAGCAAGAGATATGTTTTCATAAAACCACCTGCATGTTTATAGAGGATTCATGGACTTATGACCCTTTTGGTCATATTTTAAAATGAAGCAGCCTTAAAATAGAAAGTGCGGTGCAGGCCACTGCACCGCTGAAACCACCGTCAGGACTTTGTGACAGACCTAATAGGTTTCCTTCAAAGAAACAAGGGCCTGTGAGACCATCGAATAATAGTGCTTCACATCCGGAGAGTAATACTCTTTTGCCTTTGCAACATCCGGGGAGTCCGAACCGCCTTCGAGTTCTTTCAGCCGTGTGAGAGTCTTTCTGGCTGTGTCGATCACCCAGAGGTCCCTTGTCTGTCCGTCCACGATATGCATGGATTCCGGACGCACTGATGTGTGAACATCTCCCTCACCTGTTGTATAAGTGCTCGGCTTGCCGACGATCGCAACAAACGCAGGAGTTTCACATTCCGCAAGAGCCTGGGCGGCTTCCGGCTGGTATTGTCCTGCATATATCATGAAGGAGCCTGTGGGGTCTATGACCCTTCCGCGCCAGTATTCTGAGTCAGTGCCTATGTCTTCCTTCTCTACGAGAGTGCCAACGATGAACAGCCTGTTGACCCTGGCTCCGGTAGGTGTCATCAGATACTGCGGAGCATACTGGTCTTCACCGTCCTTGAAGGTCAAAGTCGATTCCCTGAATTCCTGGGCAAAGACCCTTCTTGCAACTTCCCTTGAGTAACCTGCCATTTATACCACCTCTGCTGCAGCTATGAGCTCATCCAGTTCCTGCGGGTCCATTGCTGATCTCTGGACCAGGGAATCCACGAGAAGATACCTCTCTACCCTTGAACCGGTAGCTGTATAGTACTTGCCTACAAGCAGTTTTTTCATCTCTTCAAGCACCACTCCCTGGTCAAGGGCGTCCGCGGCAAGGGCGATAGCACTCTCAAGTGTAAGACCGGTCATCTCTTCCGCAAGGTCTCTCTTTATGATCGCATCCTGCGCTATTATGCCGTCGTCCAGGACAGCCTTGATCCTGAGATCATAGACGCCGTCAACTTTCCCGTGCTCCATGCAGGCGCCCTTGGTAAGTGCCCTGTTGCACTGAGGACAACGCTTTATCAGGCCGGACCCGGACTGGATATCTACCAGGGCACCGGTGAATGTGATAGTTGATGTGCCCACCGTTATATCCTCATCCAGTTGCTCGACCGAGCTGCTCTTGTTCATATTGAGCTGGAATTTGCCATTCCATTCATTGACGACCACGCTCTTGAACAGGTAACTCTGGCCTTCGGTCACCTCCGGGAATTCAGCACTTCCCCATTTTGTGAATTTCATAGTGCCGGTTTCATCAGCAATGAGGCCTACCTGGGATATTGACTCATGGGTTTTCTCCCAAAGCTGTACCACTTTGCCCTTTATGTTCACCCACTTTCCATCAACATTCAGTTCGGATATCTTCATAAGGGACGATTCAGACTGGCCGGTATAAAATTGATTTCTGGGAATGTTGTGCTCTTTTAAGAAATAGTTAACAACACTTCTTCTTGCTTCCTCTTTGGGAACCTTGAACTTGCTGACCATTTTGTCAAGCCTGTCTTCAATATCCTGCAGAGGAATCTCTACTCCAAGTTCCTGGAACTTACTGTAAATCTCTTGTGAAGTCTCTTTCATTTTCAAACCTCGGGCCTCTTGTTTGTTAGTCATTTTAGAGAGGCAATTGTAATGTAGGCGTTAGTAGTATATAATCTCACACCAAGCATGGTGAAAGTATTCGTCTTTTGACCCACTGCTAAGTAATCATGCCAGCTGATTACGTTCAAGTCGATCAGTTCTTCTTTGGACCGGCGTATGTAAGGCTTAAGCTTCTTTATATTCCTCAGGAGTATATTGTTCAGACTTTCTGAAGAGAGCTGTTTATGCTTTTTGATGATGAGCACAGGCCCTTTGTACCCCTTGGCCAGCACGTAGGGCAGATTTCCCAGCAGGGAGAACTTGAACCTCCTGCCCGGAGAATGCCGGTTGCCAGTTAGGCCATACTGATGGCGGTTGCCATGGATATGATACCGCCAAAAAGGAAAGAGAGTATAGCTGCCGGACCGGCTGCGAATATCGCTACCCGGGCAATGAATATACGCGCCCCTATCATTGTGCCTGTCCCGATGGCAAATGTCTGAAAGAAACCGAGACTGCGTCCAAGCCTTTCTGTGGTTCTTATAACAGCCATTGAATACCTCTATTGATCAACGATGCCTAACCACTGAAGATCGTACAGAGTATCCGGTTAGGGTTTTGTTTGATGCATAGATTAGCAGGAAATAAATATTAGTAGTTAGGTAAGTGGTCAAATTAGTATAAAAAAGTCATTATTTTGAAAGGTACTTTCCAGTTGAGTTACTATTCCCCCAAAACCCCGATATCTGCGCTTTCGCACAATATTTAAAATAGAAAAACATGATTAAAGGTACTTACGTAATAAAAAGAATACAACCAGAATTTTCAAGCTTGAGTGATACGAATGGTCTCAATTAGGGAAGAAGATGTAAAGATACCTTTAGATGTGCCGCTGGCAGCACGTGCAACCTACTTAAACAACTATATGGAGATAACCCGGGGAACCGGAAGGCTGATGCTTTTCGCAGGTGACCAGAAAGTGGAGCACCTGAACGATGATTTCTTCGGAGAAGGCATTCCTGAGGACGACAATGACCCTGAACACCTGTTCAGGATCGCATCCCGGGGCAAAATCGGGGTTTTCGCGACCCAGCTTGGCCTTATTGCAAGATATGGCGCTGACTACCCGGATGTACCTTACCTGGTCAAGGTCAATTCCAAATCCAACCTTGTGGAAACACAGCAGATGGACCCTTTCAGCGATCTGTGGTACGATGCCGGGCAGGTTGCCGAGTTCCGTGACAACAGCGGACTTCGTATACTTGGTGTCGGATACACGATCTACCTTGGAAGCGAGTTCGAGGCCGAGATGCTCAGCCAGGCGGCCCGGCTGATATATGAGGCACATCGTTATGGCCTTATTACAGTCCTCTGGATATATCCAAGAGGTGCAGCTGTGGAAGATGAAAAGGACCCACACCTGATCGCAGGCGCTACGGGAGTAGGTGCAACCCTTAACTCGGACTTTGTTAAGGTCAACTATCCAAAGAAAGAAGGTCAGAAGTCAGAAGAGGTCTTCAAAGAGGCAGTGCTGGCCGCAGGAAGGACAAAAGTGGTCTGTGCCGGCGGATCCAGTGATGAATGTGAGCCATTCCTGAAAAAGCTGTACAAACAGATACACATCAGCGGCGCACATGGTAATGCAACCGGCAGGAACATCCATCAGAAACCACTGGATGAAGCCATCAGGACATGCAATGCGGTCTATGCCATCACGATCGAGGATGCATCCGTAGAAGAGGCCCTGAAGATCTACAAGGGCAATTAAAGAAGGCTACATAAAGCCTTTTCCTTTTCGGGATCTTTGTTTGGTGCCTGTCTGAAGCTTGACTATTCTTCAGGCAGGCCAGAAGCCAGGCATGAGAAAAGGGATCCCGGGATCAGTAATTTAGTGCTTGCAGGAACATTCAAAATCGAAACCGAGCATGAATGTGCCCGTACCGTGTATGTTCTTGAGACCCATCCTTTCCTTCATGTATTCATCACTGGGAGGAGAAGGTGAGGCTAGTGTTGCATTGCATACCTCAGGAATATCATCTACCTCAGGACATGGTTTTGGCGGCATCACTACAATGAGCGGATCCTTTTTCCCATCCATTCGCTTGAGGACGCCGGTATCGAAAATGACAATGTTGCCTATTATAAGGTTGGTCTTGCAGCACTTAAGCTCTTCCAGTTTTCGCTCGTCATCCACATCCTCACCGACCACACAACCGTGATGCATAAGGACCACATTTGGCCCGGCAGGCCATTTGAAATCCATATTGGTCGTGAAGGCAAAAATGACATCGTTCTCAAGGACCTGCTTGACACCTTTATTGTCGCCTATCCCAAGGCCCATCAGGGTCATCTGGTCGGCCTTCTTTTCCAGTTCCCTGATGATCTCACGGTCCTGGTCATTGAGGATAAGGATATCACCCACACCTTTCATGTTCTTTATACAATAGTTGACCTGTTCTATGATCTCATCACGCTGCATTATAAACCTCGCATTTGTTCATATAATGATTAATTCCAATCCTGTACTGCCACAATTAATATGTATCTGTATTTAAGCATAGCGCACATTATCCACATCAATAGAATTACATCATCTGTAGGGGGCAGCTCTGTCAGGCAACTGCCCTGAAGAAACCTGCCCGTGGCTCATATATATTCCCGTCTGAGAGGAGCGAGCGCACAGCCCTGTCAATTAATTCCACGGGAATGTTCTTTGAACCCGCTTCCTCCAGCAGCGCAGCATATTCCAGACCTTTGCCTGCATTTCTTTCCTGCAGGAGGTTCATCAGGAACTGCTCAATATCTAATCGATCCCCGGATAGTTCAGGCAGATCGTTTTCGATGGATAGCAGGGCATCCTTTATTTGCTCTCTCATGACCTTGAGGTAAGCATCATCAGTATGGTAATATTCCAGTGCTATATGTATCCCTTCTGCAACATGCGATGGCACGTTCTTTAGTGCAAGGTGATCGAATAGTTCCGTTTTGCCCAGGCCCGATAAAAGAGCTTCTTCAAAGACATCCAGGCGGTCAAGTGTTAGCTCCGCGGTATCGATTATCCATCTATCGCGTGTGTTCTCATCGGTATTATTGATCTCTTCTGGGCGCAGGGAAACGAAAACAGAGCCATCCCCGGGTTCGTAAGAACGTACCTTGCCAACGATGGTCACATAGGAAGGGATCTCAACGGTCGAGAGGAACACCGATGCTTCCGGCTGGTAACTGCCCGAATACACGGTGAACGTGCCCGTCGGATCCGATACCCGCGCCCTCCATAGCTCTTTCTCCCCGCCTTTGTGACTTCCCATATCCTCAACCTCTGTTATGACACCCGCTATGAAAAGGCGGTTTACCTTTGCGCCCAGTCTTGTCACGAGGAAATTCGGTGCATGCAGGTCCGTCTGGCCGGAAGCATCAGAGCCGGAACTTATCTGGAATACGGAATCATTGAACTCCCTGGCAAACATTCTGTGGGCCATCTCTCTTTCAGCCATCATCATTCACCTTTTCCTTCTATCCTTTTAAGCAGAGAAGTTATGCGTAATTTAAGGTCAGTATCAGGATACCAGGCCGATTTTGCTACCAGGGTGACACCAAACTCGTTCCGGGATGAATTGCCCCTGATAGCAATATACTTCCCTGTCAGCACGCGTTTCATGTCATCGTAGACAGCTTCCTTTGAAATGGAGTCCAGGACCATCTTTTCAGCTTCATACATGCTCTTGCCGTAGACAGCCTCTGATAACTCGCAGTTGAGCATTACGTGCAGTGAGCCGGTCCCATCGTCAAGGATGAACTTTATGCGCATATCAGATACGCAATCCACGGGACCATGAGCCCTGCAGTTTCCTTTCTGGGTTACCCTATTGCATACCGGGCAGCGTTCGATCATCCCTGAGCCAGGCCTGATGGAAATGATGTTACCTTCGACTGTTACATCGAAAATGCCGCCTTTCTCAAGAACCTTACCAATGGAGATAGGATCGGATGCCTTGCTGATGGACGCCAGGGTGAATGGCAGGCCTTCAGGCTGCGGTATCAGACTGACAGTTGTGTTCTCGTTGAAATTGATGGAAGGCAGTCCCCTGAATATCCTGACAGTTGCACCTTCAAAGCGGATAAAGCTCCCGATATCTACCTCTTTGAGCGGCATCCATGAAGTAAAAGGAAGCTTTGCAGTCTCATCTGCAATAACACCTTCAGTGATGGTCAGTGTCTTCCCTTTCAGAGAGATGTCCCGGTGATACATCTCAACTATGGCAACTATGGAATCTGCCATCACATCGGCGGGAGCTATGTCCTGGAGCTTCTTGAGATTGGTGTGGAACACCTCTTCCATATCCTGCATCTGGTCGTCCGGGAGTTTCTCGATGACCGAGCGCTTCCCAATGAAAAGTTCTGGCCGGTTGTTCCACAAACGGGTATGTGCATTACTTATCCTGACAGTATCTCCGGCCTTAAGGAACATGTCCTCCCAGCAGGTAAAAGAACAAATACCTGTCCCGTCACCAAAGGAACCTGTGAAAACAGTCCTGTGCTCATCCTGTACAGTAACGGTCCGGTTCTCAATATTGATAATACGGCCTGTGATATCAAAACCACTCATTCCGACCAGAAGGTCCTTTACCTGGACAGATGCCGGTGATCTTGACATGAACATGTTCAGGACAGTCCTCCTGGCCTCTTCCAGCGGAACCCTGAACCGCAGCAGTTTCTGGAGTTCCACTCCTATTTCTTCCTCTGTATATCTGTTTCCAAGCGCCCTGCTTAATTCCTCTACATGGGGCGCAATTCTCTCATCCATAGATAGCCTCCGTATAAGTTGGAGTTGGTATTAGAAGGTTGGTATTAGAAGGTCGGTATTAGAATATCGGGTTATCAGCAATAAATATAACCCGCAACCAACCCGCAACCCGCTCAACCAATCCGCTGAACCTGCTGGTGAACATCCAATTACGAAAGCTCAAAGAAAAGTATATCAACTATCCAACGACATTTCCTTTGTGGAGGGGTTGATCAGTCATCCCTGCACAATCTTCACATCGGAGGAACATACATGCCAAAACTTGCAGTTGTCTACCTTAGTACCCAGGGGAATACACAGATGATGGCAGAGGCCATCGCAGAAGGAGCCAGGGAACGCCATGTTGAAGTAGATGTCAACAATTTCTATGAATGGGACCCAGCGGAAGCAGCAGCTTACGACGCTATAGCTATCGGTTCATCTACATTTTATTACACAATGCTTGATCCCATCGCAAAGTTCATTGACCGGATCATTGAAGCGGGTATTGATGGAAAAATTGGGGCTGCTTTTGGTTCTTATGGCTGGAGCGGGGAAGCACCGATAAAGATAGCAGAGAAACTGCGCGCTGCCGGAGTGGAGGTTATTGACCCTGTCCTGAGGATCCAGTACAGGCCTACTGAAAAAGATCTGTTCGAGTGCAATCGCCTGGGAAAAGACCTGGCGGAGAAAATGAAGAACAGATAACAGTATCCGTTCGGGTCCGGAATTTCGGAAAACTTCATTTATCGCATTCTCAGAACAGAATGCCTGCTTTATATGCAACTTATGCAACCCAGTCCCTACTTAGCCAGAAAAGAGGTTCCATGTAGCTGCCAAGTGCTTTTGGAGATTAAGCACATTTATATACCCAATTCACCAATTAACATATATAGAATGCTTTATTACAAGATGTAAGTTTAATTGAGGCATATTTATGACAATAATACCATTTGCACCCATTGAAAGAGTAATAAGGAACGCTGGCGCACAGAGAGTCAGTGAATCAGCAGCAATGGCCCTTACTGAAATGCTTGAGTCCTATGGACTGGAAGTTTCCAGAGAAGCTATCAAGCTGGCAGAGCATGCCGGAAGGAAGACGGTCAAAGCAGAAGATATAAAACTGGCCCGGGAAATGCTGGGTAAATAATTTTTGCTCTTAACTTTTAAGTGGCCTTAGACATTCAGGCTCTGCAACCAACAGAGCCTTCTTGTGATACTATTTTGTACTAAGGCTTATCAGAGAAGATCATAAAGGCTTATACCAGTCAGCGTTATTATGCTGACAATTAAACCTGCTATCATAACACCTGCCAGTATTGCAGGAAAGGCGTGTCTGAATTGTATTCCAAATACAAATGCTGCAGCACAGCCACTCCATGCGCCTGTCGCTGGAAGGGGAATTGCTACGAAAATGATCAACGCCAAAGTTCCGTACTTTTCGAAACTTTCCGAATGGTCATGGCGGGTCCGTTCAAACAACCAGGAAAAGAATACGTCAAATATCCTGTACCGCCTTAGATACATGGAAACCGGCTCCAGAAAAAGAAGCAATGGAATCACGGGAATCATATTTCCCACAACTGCAAGGAAATATGCAGAGATCGGGCTTATTCCATTATATAGTGCAAAAGGAATGGCACCTCTGAGTTCGAAGACGGGGAGGGCGCCGAGAACTACCGTTGCCAGCCAGTCAGGGACAGAGCTCAACATATCCATGAGCTGAGTTTTGAAAGGCACTGAAACTCACTCCTTTCCGGATAGTGCAAAGTGGGCCAGCAGGGATTCCAGCTGGATGCGTTCATTTGCACCTTCCGTCAGCCTGAAATCGACCTCACCTATCATGTCTATAAGTTCAACCATCTTTTTTTCAGGAATGCCCATTTCAAAGATAGCCCTGTATATCTGTCCTATCACATCTTCTCCCGAGAGCCCCTGCTCAAGCAGGAAAACATCCAGATGCTTTCTTGCCGCCGTGAAATTGCCGGAGAGGGCAGTCTCGATAAGTTCACGGACCTGCTCCGGACGGGCAGTTGCAGTTATCTTGTAAATGGCATCCCTGTGAATAGTGTCAGCAATGAGTGCAGCCGCCTGAAGGGCATTGATAGCTTTCCTCATATCACCCTGGGCAACATACTTGATAGCGTCCACGCCATCCTCTGCAATATCGAGCCCTTCGTTCCGGGCCACAAAGCGTACACGCCCCGCAACTGCTTCATCGGAGAGGGGACGAAACCTGTAAACGGCACATCGTGACTGGATGGGTTCTATGATCTTGGAGGAGTAATTGCATGAGAGAATAAAACGACAGTTGCTGGTATAGCGCTCCATGGTGCGCCTGAGGGCTGACTGGGCATCGGATGTCAGTGCATCAGCCTCATCAAGGAAGATTATCTTGAAATCTGCACCCCCGATAGGGGTTGTTTTTGCAAAATTCTTTATCTTTGTCCTGACTACATCTATTCCCCGCTCATCCGAGGCGTTCAGTTCGGTAAAGTTCTCACGCCATGAATCCCCAAATATTTCACGCGCCATGGACACTGAAGTCGCGGTCTTGCCAACACCAGGAGGTCCGGAGAATAGCAGGTGAGGCAGATTCCTGGTCATTATATAGGATTTTAACCTTTCAACCGTTTCAGTCTGGCCAACCACATCGTCAAGCTTAAAGGGTCTGTATTTCTCAATCCATATCTCTTCTTTAATTTCTAACCCTCCGGCAGAAAAAGATAGTGTTCGACATTTATAGGTGAACGTTGTTTTTTAACCTTTCGTAAGCGCGAAGATTTTCCAAAAAAAAACGAATCGGTGATACTGACAGTATCACCGTGGTTCCAAAATTAACCGTAGATCAGCCTGTAGGCATATCTGCCGATAAAAGGTATCTTGAACTTCATTCCTCTGTAAGCCATGAATGCGAACAGGACTACAAGGAACATCGAAGGGAAGCCTATAAAGTCAGCCAGCACCCAGCCCACATATGGAACCCATGCTATGAATAATACCAGCAGGGACAATGGCAGGAATACCAGGACCGACTGCATGGCATGGAACCGGACGAACTTGTTCTCCTTTTCGATGAGCAGGAGGATTATGCCCGATATCCAGAGCCCTACATAGCTCAATGCTGCAACCTTATTTTCTTCAATACCCAGTTTTGTATCGTATGTCACGATATCACCTCGTCTCAATGGTATTCTGCGGACACTTATCCACACATATTCCACAGCCAGTGCACTTGCCCTGATCTATCAAAGCAATGAAATCAGTTACAGTGATGGCCTGCTCAGGACAGCTCTTCTCACATATCTTACAGCCTATGCAACCTACCTTGCAGACTTCCTTTACAGTCTTACCCTTATCGTGAGACACGCAGCGCACATGCACTCTTTCGGACTCCTTTGCGAATACCAGGACCTTGTTCGGGCATGAGGCTATGCACAGTCCGCAGCTTGTACAGAGATTTTTGTTCACATGAGGAAGCCGGTCCTCTCCTATGGAAATTGCATCGAACGGGCATGCACGCACACATGTACCACGACCCATGCATCCGTAACTGCATCCTTTTTCACCATCCGATAGCATCATGACAGCTTTACAGTCCTCAAAACCAACGTATTCGAAACGGTCGACACAATTCAGACCGCCATGGCACATGATGAAAGGATATTGTTTCTCGCTCTCGGAAACCTCCTGTCCGAGGATGCCACCTATATCTTTTGCAACGTCAAAGCCTCCGACGGGGCACCCGGTGATAGGAGCGTTCTCGTTGACCACACGGTTAGCAAAGTCGGCGCATCCTGCATAGCCGCATGCACCACAGTTGGCACCTGGAAGAACACTTAGTATCTCCTCAACCAGCGGATTGGTGTCTACCTTGAATTTCTTTGATGCAAATATAAGCATCAGGCCTACAGCAAGGCCAAGGCCTCCGAGGATTGCCGCAGATTGAATCAGCAATGTACTTAAATCGCTCATAGAGGTATCACCCAGAAGTAATTAACAAAAGCCAGAGAAAGCATCGTTGCAATAAAGAAGGCCTGTGGAAGACCTCTGATAAACGAGGGGATATAGACCAGCAGTGAGCGCTCCCTTATTGCAGACATCATAAGCATGACTACCATGTATCCCAGGCCTGAAGCAGTACCGTACACAACACTCTGTACGAAATTGTATTCATAGAGTACATTCAGCAGAACAACACCCAATACTGCGCAGTTTGTACTGATCAGCGGCAGATAGATGCCAAGTGAACGATACAGTGCAGGAATGTTTTTCCTTACTACGAACTCCACAAGCTGCACAAGTGCAGCTATTACCACGATGAAACTTATCAGGCCAAGGAATTCCATATTCATGGGAATCAGAACATACGTGTAGAGCAGGTATGACGCCGTAGAGGACATAGCCATAACGAAAATGACCGCACCCGACATTCCGGTAGCACTTTTGACATCCTTGGTAACTCCCACGAAAGAACAGAGACCAAGGAACTGGATAAGCAGGAAGTTCTTGATGAACACGCCTTCCATTAAGATAGTGAATAATGCTTTTTCTACCATTTTAACCACCTTTTGCTCTCTTTTGAGCCTTCTTATAATTGACGATAGCCATGAGCGTACCAATGGTCAGGAAGGCACCCGGTGGCAGGATCATAGTGGTCACAGAGGGATTCAACGGAAGGGAGATCAATGTATATCCAAAGGTTACGATCTGTCCTGTTCCCAGTATCTCCCTTATACCACCGATCAGCATCAATACAAGCAGGAAACCTGCGGAGATACCAACCGCATCTATGAAAGATGAGAATACGTTATTTTTGTTCGCATAAGCTTCTGCACGCCCTATGATAATACAGTTCACAACTATGAGGGGAATGAAAACACCCAGTGCCGCATACATGGGAGGGAAATAAGCCTCCATTATCATGTCTACAATGGATACAAAAGTAGCTATGATTATGATGAAGATAGGAAGCCTTACGGACGAAGGTATTTGTTTTCTCAGAGCTGAAACGAAAATGTTTGCAAAAATGAGTACAAATGCCGTACCTGCAGACATACCTATTGCATTTTCCACTGATGTAGTCACTGCCAGTGTAGGACAGAGACCTAATACAAGCCCGAAGATCGGGTTGTCCCTTGTAATACCGCGAATAATTTCACTTACTACGTTCATTATTTATCACCTAAGCCTCTGCCGTTTCAATCTGGTCGATCTTCGTGTCCAATGCAGTTACCACAGCCTGTGAAGAGATAGTAGCTCCGGTGATAGCATCAATTGATCCTCCGGACTTTGACAGGCCCAGTTGCTCCAGGGGCACACCGATGAATTGTTCCTGGAATGCAGGGGTCGTTATCTTTGCACCCAAGCCCGGGGTTTCCTCATGGCTTAAAACATTCATCCCTAAAACTTCCGTAAAAGAGGCATCAACTGCACCAGCCACTACAATAAGACCCTGTGAACCCTGCTGTTCCTTAAAGAAAGCATAACCTACGATATCCCCCGAGCTATCCACTGCACGATAGTATAAGATCTCCCGCTGGCCGTCCTCACCGACCACACCAGTTCCTTCGATCGGGTCAAAGTTCTGGGCATCGGGTATAAGCTCTCTTAGAATTGCCTCCTGGGCAGCTATTACATTTCTTTCCAGCTGTTCACTGGTGGGGATATATGTTATTCCAAGGAGCACAGCTGCAACGACCGATATAAGCACAAGTTTTCCGACGATCATTAAAGTCTCATTTTTAGACTCGGTCATCTGACACCACCTCGAACTTCAAAGATGAAGGGATCTTTTTCATAACACGCCTGTAAGACCTTTCAAGCATGGAATCATGACCGTACATTGCCGGAAGTGTCTTTGTTTCGATATAAGCTGCTATGGCATTTGCAAGGAATATGCCGTACAGTGTTCCATCCACATAGTTCCCGAAGTAGCCATAAATAGACACCAGTAAGCCACATGCAAGACCATAGATAAGACGGCCGTTCTTTGTGACAGGCGAGGTAGGGGAGTCAGTTGCAAGGAACAGGATACCAAAGAAGACAACACCTATCATCACATAAGAGAGCTCGTCAGTTACCTTAAGGAAAATGAACATTGTTGCCAGGTACATCAGCGGGTTCAACACGCCTTCCTGAACAAGGCTGATTACTGCAGAGAAAAAAGCTATTGCTTGGTTAAAGAAGAACACTGTCACAGCAAAAACGAGTGGCACTCTCCATTCGATATATTTCTTATAGATGAGATAAACCCCACCGATAAGCAGGATGGGAGATACATCCACAAGCAGTCCGGCACCGTTCTCAAGCACGAGGTCTGATAATTGTCCCATGTGAGGGATCGATGTAAATGTCGTGTAACTTCCCCAGGCACTCCTGACAAACACCCATGCGACCAGCACCGGATTGAAGATATATGAACCGATACCTCCAAAGGCATGTTTACCGATAGCTATCGCAAAGAAGGCACCAACTACCGGTATCCACAGGGGGGCTTCAGGCGGCATCAGCAGTGCGAACATTAGTCCAATCATTGCTGCATGACCATCTTTTATCGTTACTTTCTGCTTTGTGATCATCTGGATGCCATATTCCGTTAGAACTGCAGCAAGTACAGACGCAAGGATGATTCCAAGAGCCGGCATGCCGAAGAAATATACTGACACCAGACTTAAAGGGATCAAGGCCAGTATTTTGGCCATATTGATCGATCTGAAACTCTTACTTGATTTTATGTGTGGTGGAGCTGAAATTGTATAACCCATTTTACTCACTTCCGCAGCAGCCGGGTTTCAGGTTGGAGGATTCTTTAGGAACGGCATCCTCGTAGGCGCTCTCTATTGCGTTCTTTGCATACCTGATAAGCTGCAGTATGTGTATCTTTGATGGACAGACAAATGCACACCTTCCGCATTCGATACAGAACTGGATATGCATCTGGCGGCATTCGTCAAAGCGACCCTGGTCAGCCAGGACATTAAGCCTGCTGGGAATAAGAGAAACCGGACATGCATCAACACAGCGTGCACAGTGAATGCAAGCCAGGGATTCGTCACGAGTGACCTCTTCTTTGGTCTGAAGAGTTATCCTGGTAGTTCCTTTGGTCACGGGGACCTCATTCGTATATTGTGCAACACCGGTGATCACGCCGTTTGCAATGATCTTGCCGATCTCTCCATTGAAATTGCACCCTTCGAGAATATCCTTAAAAGGCGTGCCTATTCTCACAAGCATGAATTGCGGGCAGTCTACAGTGCCTTCCAGCGTTATGACCGTTTCATAGTAGGGCTTGCCTTCATGCACAGCGTCATAGAGCGCCTTTGCGGACTTGACCCCGCACACTGCAACGCCCACATCGGTAGGGTTGCAGCCAACGGACACCTTACGCCCTGTAACATTATAAGTGAAGAAATTAAGGATATTCTTGCCGTATATCCGTTCCTGGGACGCTACGACGATGTTGGTGTTCTGGTCTTTGAAATAGTGGCCAAGGCGGCGTGTACCCAGAATTGGTGCCACCTTTAGAGCCTTGCCATCGACCTGGACACCCTCGAAAGCCTCAATAGACTCCTTATCATCCTTTCTTATTATGATCGCACCTTTTACAGCCCCTGAAGCTTTCATCAGCAGCTTCAGTGCAGCTATCATCTGTGAAGCATATTCCATAGGTGTCGCATATTTGCCGCCTATCCACTCGGATGCTGTGGCATTTATAAGGACAAGGTCTATCTTCTTCCCTTCCGGCTTAAGCACTGTATGAGTGGGTGCACCATAGTGTTCAACAATACCCGCATCCTGCATGATGGCGATAAGATCTTTCTGGGACGGGTTCTTCTTAGGTACAAAAGGAACCGTTTCCTGTGAGTCGGTCGTATTTATGATAACACTTAAGACCTTGTTCCCATTGGGATTCGGGTATTCTTCAATGGAGGTTACCTCGCCGCATACACTGGAGTGCACGTCAGAGGAATAGTAGGAGACAGACTCCCCTATCTTCTGGCCGATAAGCACATGGTCGCCTTTCTTTACTATGGGCTTGCAGATCGTACCAAGGTGCTGCTTTAAGGGAATTATTACTTTTTCCGGGATTTTCTTTAATCTTTTACTTTCCACAATGATCACCTCAGAATGCCGGCTCCCTTTCTACCTCAGTAGGTTTTTGTCCAGGTATTGTCACGCTTATGTCAGTTCCGGTGAGATCGCTGTCAGCTCCTGCAGGATCGGTTTCGAATCCAAGAGCCGCCCAGTCAACAGCAGTTGCTGTAACACCATGACAATCAGCGCATCCGAGTGGTTCTGCAACTCCCCGGGTGGAGCCTGCAACATTGTGGCTTACAGGATAGTACATATCCACATGCCTTAGAACTGCATTGGAATAATCTGCCTCACCGTTGCCATCGGCATCCAATGAGCGCATCTCTTCGACCGTGACATTACCGTTAGTGTCCGCATCAGCTCTCTGCACATGTGCCGGAGATATCGGGTTGCCAACAGCTGAACTGTTATTGGGGGCTGCAGCTACTGCCGGGTCCGTACCTTCATCCCACCATATGCCGGTTATCACATTGAAAGGTCTCAGAATGGCATTCTCTGAATCCCTGCTGCCATTAGCCGGAAGCCTGTCATAATAAGTGCCATTGTACCATGCAAGGGTCGGGGTGAACTTAGAATCATAAGTCACTACCTCCCTCACACCATTGGCCCAGCTGAATTCGCTGATAGGTGCCTCTCCGGAAATTTCGGTAGCTGGAAGTGCAGGTATGTGGCAGGATTCACAAGCCACTGAGTCAAGATGCCCGTCGACAATTGCGCCGTGGGATATGCCAGCGTGGCAGTCAACGGAATCACAGCTTCTTACTTCTCCTTCGAATGCCTCATGCATGTCCTCGGGAGCATTAAGCAGGTCCTTGCGTCCTATCTGGTGATCCTCGGTAGCATGGCATTCATAACAGTTAACTTCCGCGTGGACATCGTACTGCTCATGCTCCGGAGAAGTCCAGGTGACAGCGGTCGTGGAAACCTCGCTTACGTGGCAGTTCGCACACTGATCATTCTGGGGAGCTCCGTTTACCTCATCATGTATTTCAGTGACCAGAGGAAGCGGTGTGAGTACATCAAGAATATAGCTGGCCACATACAGAGGTTCTTTCTGCATTTCAGATCTTGCATCTTCAAGAGCAGCGTCAGTAGCGGTTTCAAAGTTGCCTGCGCTTATAGATTCTGCGCGTGCGTTAAAATCGTAAAGGCCGTTCTGCTCATGGCATACCATGCAGTCTATATCAAGACCGTATTCTGCCATATAGCCGCCGCCCGGATGCACCTGGCCGTATGTAGTTGCCAGAGCCTCGCCTTCAATGCTCTCAGCAACAACGCCTTGTTCCATTATGGGAGTCCATTGGGCTAGATGCTGCTGTACATGGTATGATCTGGAAACCTCATCATCCATATCAATATGGCAGCCTCCGCAGGAGCTGTCCGACCATTCCTGTTGTGTCATGTAATGGACAGACATTGCATCGTTGCCACTATAGCCGATATATGCATATACACCAGCTGAGACAAACATAAAAATAAGGATCGCTATTAGAATCGTGTTTAATTTAGTCATAAATAACCTCAATGCTCTTTCTTTTCAGCAGCTTCCTCGAGTTGTTTGATAACAATAATGACCGTGTTGCGTAAATTCTGTTCATTGATTATTTTCATTTCTTCTGACACATACTTGCTAATCTCGAAAGATTTACGGACAACTCGTACATTGAAGTCAAAAACCTTATCTAACAGACTTTTTTGCGGAGTGAAACCTAAAAAATCCACATCCATGTGATTACCAAGGATAAAGGCCTTGAGCTCGATCTTGTCAAGAATGGAATCAGGCTTGATGTAGATGATAGTATGTCTTCCAGAAGCGAAATGTTTCTCAATACCTCTCCACCCGGATTCTTCCATTAACTGATGAAGGGCAACAATTAGGTACCTGTCCTTACTGGAACTGCCACCTGTGCTTGTTTCTATATCGGAGCTATGCATTACTATTACTTCCTGCGGATAAACCTTATACGAATATTAAGATGCCAGAAACTCGATTGAGCTTACTATACCGTCGTGCATATATATTAATTATATCTTTTCATATGGCATGAACTATAAAACAGTTGCCATTATACTGATAGCGATTTTTACAGTATTATTAGTGATAGATTATACTCCGTGGACAAGAGAAGACGAAAGGAGTACAGAACAACTGTACTCCGTCACCAGAAGTATGATGGACACTACTGTTACAATTACAGTGATGGAATCCAACGAAACGCAGGCATATGATTCCATTGAGAGGGCATTTGAAAGGATACAATATGTAGATAGCCTCATGGACACCTACGATAACACCAGCGAATTAAGCCTGCTGAACCGACAGGGATATATCACAGATGCAAACCCGGACCTTGTATACGTAATAAATATGTCCAGGCACTATTCTGAGAGCAGCCAGGGAGCTTTTGATGTTTCCATACTGCCGCTGCTGGAGTTGTGGAAGAGCAAGTTCAGCCCCGGAGGCACATACGCCGCACCCACGGGAGATGAGATCAACGAAACGCTCAGGCTTGTCAATTACTCAGCTATCCGCATAGATGACAATAATATCACCATGGAAGAGGGTATGATGCTGACCCTTGGAGGAATAGCAAAGGGATATGCTGTCGACCTGGCTGTAGAGTCACTTTTAAGGGACGGAGTTGAGTCAGGGTTTGTCAATGCAGGAGGCGACGGCAGATACATCGGCCATAAGGAGGAAGGTATGCCCTGGAAAGTAGGACTGCAGAATCCGGAGAAGAGCGAGGAAGCTGTTGTAGTCATGGATATGGAGGATATGGCAGTCGCAACCAGCGGGAACTATGAACGCTATTTCAATGAGGCAGCCAAGGTCTCTCATATATCCGACCCGCGTACAGGATATCCTTCACAGAGCCTCATCAGTGCAACTGTGATAGCAGGCACTGCAATGGATGCTGACGCCTTTGCGACGGCACTGTTTGTAATGGGTGAGAATGAGGGCATGGAAATGATAGAGGAACTGGAAGGAGTGGAATGCCTTATAATAACGAAAGATAAAAGGATAATCCGCTCAAGCGGGTTCTCAAGTTACGAAAGCCAGTGATCATCAGCAGGCACGAAATTGGCTACTTTAGCCTGACCTCGTGCAAAGTTTCGTATACAGGACCATCAGGAGTAAGTGTGCTCTTCTTCAGCCTGATGGCATCTACCTGCATTGTCCCCAGGTCGATGTCTTTCAGCTCTTCAAGCAAATGAAAGAAATCCTCCTTTTTCTTCTTCGGAAGATACTTTATCCTTGCCAGTGTTGCATGTGCACTGAAGTCGCGATGGTCCTTTGTAAATCCAAAGGGAGATAATGATGTCTCGATCATCCTGTGCAGCTCTTCGAAGTTACCTTCACATCCTATCCAGATGACCTTTGCAAATTTTGGCTTTGGGAAAACTCCAAGCCCCTTAAGGGATACTTTGAACGGGGAGCAGGTAACTTCATCAAGGGCTTTTGAAATGTCACCTATCTGTTCCCCGGGCACTTCCCCCAGGAACTCCAGGGTAATATGAACGATATCAGGATCCACGAACTTGAACTTGAACTCATCAAATTTAGACTGAATATGCGCAATTTTAGAGTGAAACTCCTCTGGCAGGTCCACTGCAACAAAAGCTCTGACCAAACACATCACCAAATTAAGATTTGATGCATGGATTTAAATCATTGACGCTGGTAGACAAGTTTTTATTTATAAGGAGAGATATTATATATTACTGGTTCAGATCGGCATCACACCAGAGGATAAAATGGACAGCATCAGGTCAGTTGTAAAAGCGGCAATAAGGCTTGCAGAAGAGTTGGGATCCACCGCAATTATTGTGTCCGGTGATGTCGACCAGAATGTTGTCAGAACATATGTCCCTGTTTTCTTTACATCCCGCAGGCCAAGGAGCATAATAGATCACCTTGTTGCAACAAGCAAAGGCGGGGATGAAAAAGCAAGAGAGCTTGCAGACAGGATAGCTCAGCAGGCTACCGGAAGAATAGACCAGGTGGAAAATATATCTGCCATAGAATTCATGCTTGGCGAACTAAAAGAAGGACTTATTGTGGGAATCGTTGAAACCGCCGATTCCAGCGCCATAATAGTCCATGATCTGGGAGAGAACCCTCTGGTAAAGGCTTTGAAAACATGTGAGGAGCGAGTGCCTCCTGAGGTGATGCAGGCAGTGCTTAAAATAGCGTTCGATGTGGCCAATACGGGACGCGAAGGTAAACAGGTAGGTACGGCATTCATTCTGGGAGATGTGGAGGAAGTGATGATACGCTCACATCAGATCATCCTTAACCCTTACGCAGGCCACAGGGATGAGGACAGGGATATCCTCAACCGTAACACCTGGGAGTCCGTGAAGGAATTTGCCCAGCTGGACGGTGTCTTTGTAATCTCCGAGGACGGAAAAATGGAAGCAGCGGGAAGATACCTTGATGTGGATGCAAGGGATATCAGGCTGGATAAGGGGCTTGGAGGCCGGCACGTATCCGCAGCTGCCATAACCAGGGACACTGTCTCAATAGCCATCACTGTTTCAGAATCCGGCGGCGTCATTCATGTGTACATGGATGGAAAGGAACTTATGTCCATAGAGTCCACGGAAAGGGCAAGTTGCTGCGATCCCGCGAAAAAAGCAGTATAAATATAAATAGTACCGGCACATGGCCGGTAATCTGTTTTTTAATATGGTCGTGTTTTAGTAGGGCATCTTTATCTTACCGACTTCGTCCATGACGAGTGCAGTGGCAAGGTAAAGTGCTGCAAGGCCTACAAGAAGGGTTATTGCTCCTGCAACTACCAGAGGCAGCATTCCGAAGAATACGAGTGCAAGGCTGAAGAATGTAAGATCAAGCAATATGAAGACACCTATGATTCCCTTGACACCGATCTTGAATGTCACAATGGTCAGCAGAGTTGCAACGATACCCCAGATAAGGGTGAAGTATCCCATAGAGGTAGCACTTGCGGCTTCTATTGGTGCATTTAATAATCCGGCAGGAGCGAGGTTGATGTATGAGAAACCGAGCCACCAGAGACCGAAGATGGTGAATGCTGTGCCACCAAATGTGTCACCTTTCTTCCATAGCTGCCAGCCTGCGATCAGTTCGGAGACACCACCAAGGAATATTGCCATTGCAATTACTACTAATGCATCAGAGAACATTCCCATGTTCAAAAGACCTGCGAATGTTGCTGCAAAACCCAGCCCATAGAAACCTGTTGCTGCAGGGCTTGCAGTTCTGTCCTTTATAATTACTTCTCCATCCATAGTTAATCACTTCCCTAACATATTCTAATAATTATTATCTATAAATTCAAATATAACTGATATCAAAGGTCTTTAAAACAAACGACCCGACAAATCTTATGATTATAACAAATCCATTAGTACGCTAACTGTCTATCACCAGTGTTACCATTTACACCTCCAGATAAGGACTTTGATAAAGTAGTATATATCATTTATGATGATGATGAAAACAGAAAATCAGCATTCAGGCATTATTTGATTAAAAGACAGTTGTATAGCAGGCGATATGCAATCAAATGCTTATTAATGCCCAGTTTATTAAAAAAGAGATAAATAAGCATTTAAGAGAGAATACTTAGTATAAAACTATAAATATAAATACCAAAAGTCTTATTTTAGCCGCATTTGTGAATGATCAGTGCACAACCCCTGCGAAAAGTTTATTAGTACGAATTAAGTAATTGAATGAGTTCGAAAATCATAACAGACCTTAAGACAAAAAGATGTTTAAGCCGACGGCTTTTTGTGATAATCGATAAGCTAAGGATAACAAACCATTGATCATATCTTGAACCGCAGGAGCGCGGCAATGCCTCCAAGTGCAAGAAGCTTATGCCCCGGTTCGAATATTGTGCTGAAGATCACTATTCTGCCCTGTGAATGCTCGACCGACTGGAGGAATGAGTCGATACGGCCCTTTTCCCTCTCTTCACGCAGGAACTCGTCGGCTATCAGCAGAGTGGATATGGACCCGTAGTCCTGCGCGACCATCACTTCATCAATGCCATATGCAACTTTTCCGGATGTTGCTATCTCCCGGAGCAGTTCGTCCATTAGCACAGACTCACGGGCTATGCGCGACTCTTCGGTGATACGGTCCACGGCACCCCTTCTGAGAACCTCCTGGAAGCCGGACATGCCGATGGAGGAAGTATCTTCAACTAACGCCCTTGAAGCCAGTTCCGGCTGCTTTGCCTGCAGGTACTTCATAAAATCCTCTTTCGTGAAGCCAGGCCCTGAAACAACTATGGCCTCTGATGCTGAAGCGGCATGTACAAGCTGATCGACGATCTCATGAAAGAAAACATCCCTGAGAGACACATCACCTTTACCGGAGGACTGGCTTATGTGAGAGTACATCTCTATGCCGTAGTGGCGCACAAGACCTATGTCAGCATCCCCTTCCTCGACAGCAACAAGTATTACCTTGGGCCGCTTTGAGGAGGCTTCAGCTTCATCTATGCGTTCAAGCTGATCCTTTTTCCATGTTTTAATGATGGAGAGGTTCGTGCCCTCTTCAACATTGAATGTATGATGCTGGCCGATATCCATCCCATGCTCGATAACGCCATGGACCCTCAGCCTGTTGGAGAAACGGTGGAACTCAAGCCCGTCAACTCTCAGACCAAGCCGGACGTTCTTCTTCTCTATCTTCTCGGGTCTGAGCTTATCACTTGCTGCATCAGCCTTCCTCTTTGTAAGGGCAAATACAAGGTCGCCGGTCTCTATTATATACTTCAGGTGCCACAGGTCATCAAGAGTTTCAGCTGTAACGGATATTTCGCCTTCCCGGCCCCTCAGACTTCTGTTTGTGACACGCATAGGAATACCTGCAATCAATCAGATGTATACACTAGATACTAATGCATCATACTTTAATATCAGACTCTCCCGGAGGAAGCATCATGGCTATCCGGTCAGGAGAAGCTATCTGCTTGACGAAATTAACTTCCTTGAGACTATCAACATACGTTTTGTAGATCTTTTTCGCAATATCGTTCTGGTTGAACTTTCCTGGGACCAGTTCGACCACGTGCTGTCCGTGTTGTCTTACTGCAGACACGGGACCGCCTATAACGCGCGTCTCCGGACCGAGTTCCAGAGCTACTGCCGCACCAACATGTACATCACGGAAGTAATTGCGTTCCCCGCGGATGATGAAAGCACCCTTTTTCACATACTCGCCCGACTCCGGGGTCTTTGTCACCTGCTCAGGCAATACCCAATAACAGTCTCCGCTGAACTGCCCGGATTTCCAGACACTTGAATAGGATACTACAAACTGCGCCGCTTCCAGCAGGGTCTGTTCAGTTACCGGCTTGCCCTGTGCTTTTACTATCGTCATGGGCGCACCCGGGTCCTGTGTGTGGAGAACGCGGTCACTCTTGTCCATGTACTTCTTCACAAGCTCTTCATTGGTCTCCGCATCCCTTCCCCCGACAACCAGGAAGCCTTCGGATGAGTAGAACCATCTGAAACGATCGTACCAGTGCTTTTTCAGGGACACCTTACGCCTGTTGCCGGAAACTTTCTTTTCCTTCTTCTGCATGGCGACCCTGGTGTCCCCTATAGCCTTGATGGCACCCTCTTTTTTCCGTGTCAGCTTTTTAGCCTTCTCATAATAGAACTGGGCATTCTGGGGAATTGTCAGTTTCAGGTCTATAGTAACTTTAGTGCCATCAAGGTCAAGCATTACCTTGCCGGTAGCGGAGTCGATGCCTGAGATGCTCTTTGCCGCAGGGAGAGTCTCTTTTGCTTTTTTGAGAATGGACTTGATCTCATCCCATGAATAGCCATTCTCCCGGGCTTTTTCAAGAACCCCCGTTACCTCTTCTATCGCCTGGTAGTGAGCATATATCTTCTCGGCGATATCTACATGTTTTTCCGCTTCCCTGCCGAAGTTCTCCAGAGCCTCTTCCTGTCTCTTCAGGCGCCTTTCAAAAACATCCACCTTTTCTTTCTTTACAGCCTCAACTACCTCTGTGACCTCTTCAGCCGACCTTTTACCGAAGAAACCGTCAAGGGCTTTGTTAAAAGAGGGATAAGCTTCCTTCTCAAGACCTGCATGTATCTTCAGCTCAAAAGGGGAAACATCAAATGGCTTAACTTCACCCTTGATATCCTTTTTAACTATATAGGGGCCGAACTCACCTTTTACGAGCGGGGAGAACATATCCCGGAGTGCACCGGCAATGCGGGCAATGCCTTCCTGCCCCATATCCTTTGCAATTGTCCTCTTATCGATTTCTGCCCTCAGGCATACTTCTTCGGCCAGGGTGCCTCCAAGATTGAACCTGTTAGCTATGGTACGCACGACCTCCGCATCAGAAGAAGAGAACACATCCTGCAGCTCTTTTTCACCTGCCTCCACCGGGCTTAGCTGGGCTTCAGGATACTGGTAGATCTCCCCGCTTCGTATCTTTCTGCCCTTAAAAGTCACGGGCTTCATGGGGAGGATGATCTTGCGCTCCGAATCCAGCAGGACTATGTTGCCCGGGGAGAAAAGCTCTGCAACGAGTACGGTCTCCACGCCACCACGTATCACCCCGAACTCTATGATCCTGTCAAAATCGTACTGCTTCACAGAAGTGATGCGCCCCGCAAAGATATGCTTTCTCAGAAGCATGGGGAAGGATTGCGGCATCTTGGGGCTCTGGCGTATATGCTCGCTCAGATGGGCGCGTTTGCCTGCCTCGATCACAAGGTTATCCTTACCTTTGTTATAAACGAAAAGATTGATACGCACTTCTTCAGCCGCCGGCTGATATATCTTGCCTATCTTTGAATCGATTATAGAGTTCTCTCCCGAACTCAGTTCAAACACCAGAGCAGCAACATCTGCACTTGTCATTTCCTGCTTCATGCGGGGACTACTACGCAAATGAAGACTATAAGTTTTATGACGGATTAAATCTATTAAGACTATCAAAAAATTGTAAGGCATCTGGAGAAAACTGCATATATGGATGAGAGAACACGGGCTTTTATTGTATCGAAATTCCAGGAGTACTATTCAAAAGCACAGCTCACGCTGCCGCCGGAATTCACATCAAGGGAATGGGGATTCCTTGAGTTTGGCAGCGCAGATGAGGTTTTCATGAAGAGGCACAGGGATTTCGGGTCAGAGGGAGAACTATACGATTACCTCAGGGGGATAGCTCCTGCCCATGCGTACTACTCCGTAGCCTACTATGAATACCCCGGCGCCCCGAAAATGAAGGAGAAGAACTGGCTGAAAGCGGACCTCATATTCGACATAGACTCCGACCACCTGCCGGGCAAGATAAATTCCTACGGCGATATGCTCGAGAAGGGAAAAAAGGAAACATTGAAACTGCTGGACTTCCTGATCAATGATTTTGGTTTCGCTGAGGGCGCAGTACATGCGGTGTTCTCCGGCGGGAGAGGTTATCACTTCCACATCAGTGACCCTTCGGTGCTCTTACTGGAGAGCCCGGAGAGACGGGAGATAGTGGATTATGTCAGCTCGAAGGGTCTTGACCTGGAGCGCATCTTCACTACTAAAGAGATCTCAGGCGATGCGGGAACGGACTCGGCGAAAATGGCGATGCTCGTTTCGGAGGATGACGGCGGATGGAGCAGCAGGATCAACAGGTATCTTATATCCTACCTGTCATCCATCTCACAAAGTGAGAACGCCATGGAGATACTGACCGGTTTCAAGGGCATAGGCGAGAAATCCGCAGGCAGCCTCATAGAGACCTTCAGGGACGAATCGAAGGTCTCCGCCCTTAAAAGAGGGAACATGGACTCTTTGAGGAACATTAAAAAGAATGTGCTTGAAACAATTGTAAGGTATGGCATCACCCAGATGGCGGCATGTGTTGACGAACCGGTTACCGCAGACATCAAGCGCCTCATACGCCTGCCGGGATCCCTTCACGGGAAATCCGGAATGAAGGTCACAGCCCTGAAGATAGACGAACTGGAGAAGTTCGAACCCCTGAACGATGCGGTTGTATTCGGGGATAAATCGGTAAAGATAAAAGCGATTAAGCCTTTTGCTGTGCAGATGAAAGGAAAGGACATTGTCGTGGAGGAAGGCTTACAGGAAGTCCCGGAGTATGCGGCAGTGTACCTGATATGCAGAGGTGTGGCTGAATATGGATCGCACTAAGCTCACCGACACCCTGAGAGAGGAAAGAAGCTCTTCGCTGAAGTCAATGAACGCTGATTTCTATGATGCGATGAAAGAGTACATCAGGGAACTGGAAAAAGAGATAGCGCAGCTTAAGAACCCGCGCTCAGTGGAAGCAAAGATACTGGAGGACGAACTTCAGAATGCTATGACCTCTGTCGAGCTCATTTTCATGCGCCGCATCAAAAAGATAGTGGGCAGTGCCACAACTAATGCCTTTTCCAATAGATCGACCATACAGGATATGGGAAAACTGCTTCCGCAGGAGAAGGAAATATATGAGGCGGTCCTGTCAGCCATCCATATTGCGCGCAGGGAGCTGCTCGAACCTGTGCTTAACCCGCACTTACCCCTGACAGACAGGAAGGACAAAGAACATATCCCAGTAGTGAGTAAAGGAACCAGGGAGTATCATACAGTCGACACTCCTGAAAGTGAGCACATAGCTTCAGAAGCCGGCTCCGGCAGAGAGATTACCACTACAGGCACTACCCCGGAAACGGAAGAGAAGGGGAAAATAGCCAAAAGTAATATAAATGAAGAATTCGTTGTTGTGCGAATACTGGAAAACGTGCCTACTTTCAAGGCTATGGATAATCGCAATTATACATTATGTGCGGAGGACGTTGTTGTTTTGCCTGCCCTCAATGTAAAAGGACTTGTTAAACGCAACGTTGCACAGATGATCACAGATAATTGACTCAAACTTATTAAGGTGTAGATAATGAAGATCCCTAAGAGATTCAGAACATATTGCCCTTCATGCAAGAAACACACTGAAGTAGTTGTGGAAAGAGTGAAGAAGGGAAAAGCATCGTCTTTGACACATATCGCAAGGCAGAAGAAGCGCCAGTCAGGAATAGGTAACACCGGCAAATTCTCCAAGGTCCCCGGAGGAGATAAGCCCACCAAGAGAATAGCGCTCAAGTACAAGTGCACCGTGTGCAACAAAGCGCACCAGAGGCCATGTTTCAGAGCAAAGAAGTTCGAATTCGCGGAGTGATTTAAATGAACAAACCCAAGAGCAGATTCTTACGTGTGAAGTGCAACGACTGCGAGAACGAGCAGGTCATCTTCGGCAGTGCAAGCCGCAAGGTAACATGTCTTGTTTGCGGAAGGACACTTGCAGAGCCTACAGGTGGCAAATCCACGATAACAACACATATACTTGAAGTCCTTGAATAAAGGGGTCCATAATGGAACAGAACAATTGGCCAGAGATCGGAGATTTCGTTGTCTGTACCGTAAAGGATGTAACTGATTTCGGTGCATATACGACACTCGAGGAGTATGACGGGAAAGAAGGTTTCATCCATATCTCCGAGATCAAAGCCGGATGGGTCAAGTACGTAAGGGACCATGTCAGAGAAGGACAGAAGATCGTCTGCAAAGTGCTTAATGTAGATTCATCCCGCCGTCACATTGACCTTTCCCTTAAAGATGTTAACGAACATCAGAAACGTGCAAAGATCCAGGAATGGAAGAGCGAGCAGAAAGCCAACAAATGGATGCAGTTCGTTGCAGAGGAAACTGAGACCAGTCCTGAGGAAATGCAGAAGGCCTCCCAGAAACTGATAGATCATTTCGGGACCCTCTATTCAGCTTTTGAAGAAGCTGCAATGATCGGGGCCAATGCTTTCAGCGAGATAAAGCTCAAGAAGAAGCTGGCTGCCAGTATAGTCCAGATGGCTCAGAACAATATCAAGCTACCCTATGTTGATATTGCAGGGTATGTTGACCTGACCTGTATCCTTCCGGAAGGAATAAATGTCATAAAAGCAGCCCTTGAAGCGGCTAATGACATACATGAAGAGAACGTGAGAGTGGATATCACTTATACAGGTGCACCCAGATACCGTATTAAAGTGATCGCTCCCGACTATAAGAAGGCTGAAGCAGTATTGAAGGGCGCTGCAACAGCTGCTGTCAGTACCATCGAGGAGCTTGGCGGGAAGGGAGAATTCCACAGGCATATCGATACAGTAAAGGCGTGATGTTCTTTTGGGACTGAAGATCTACAGATGTAAGAGCTGCGGCAGGTACACGACTCAGGAGGCGTGCCCTGTATGTGGATCAGCGGCTGTGGACCCACGTCCCGCAAAATATTCTCCAAAGGACCCGTACGGGAAATATCGCCGATTGGCCAGGAAGGATGACCTATGCAGGAGATAAAAGTAATTCGACTAAAAGATGAGATTCAACTGAGAGAACCAATATTCCTTGTGGGCCTCCCCGGAGTGGGACATGTTGGGAAATTGGTTGCTGAACATCTTATAGAGGAACTTGATGCTGAGAAGGTTATCGAGATATATTCACATCATTTCCCCCCGCAGGTCCTGGTTGATGAAAAAAGCGAAATTCACATGGTCAACAACGAGATGTACATTTGCAGTACTGACGAATGTGATATCCTTTTACTTGTAGGCGACCACCAGAGCACCACAGCGCAGGGACACTACCAGCTTTGCGACCTGTACCTGGACATTGCTGAAGAATTCGGGATCAAAAGAATCTACACGCTTGGCGGATTCCCGACAGGGCAACTGACATACTCAGAGGAAGTTCTCGGAGCGGTCAATAACCCTGCTCTAAAGGAAGAACTTCAAAAAGCAGGAGTGGTGTTCAAAGAGAACGAACCCGGCGGAGGGATAGTAGGAGCTTCCGGCCTGCTCCTGGGTTTGAGCAAATTCAGGAAGATAGATGCTGCCTGTTTGATGGGCCTGACTTCCGGATATCTTGTAGACCCCAAGAGTGCGCAATCACTGCTGAAGGTAATATGCAAGTTATTTACCATTGAGATAGATGAGGGTCCCCTTGAAGAGCGGGCAAAGGAAATGGAAAAGATCGTTGCACGCCTTAAAGAGGTAGAGCAGCAGCAACAGCAGCTGGCTATGCCGCAGGCTACTATCAGGGATGAGGACCTGCGATACATCGGTTGAAGGTGCCTGATGATCATCAACGCAGACCTCCATCTGCATTCTAAGTATTCAATGGCCTGTTCAGGCAAAATGGATCTTCAGACGATCGCACAAGAAGCTGCAAAAAAAGGCATAGATCTTGTAGCAACCGGAGACTGTATCCATCCACTATGGATGAAAGAGATCAGGAAAGCCTCTGTTGATGATGAGACTATCACTCTGGGAAAGACATCTTTTACACTCACCACGGAGATCGAAGACAACCACCGTGTGCATCACCTTTTGATTCTTCCTTCCATATCCAAGTCCGAAGAGCTTGCGGAAGCGATGTCCAGGCACGGTGATCTGTCTTCTGACGGGCGCCCCACCGTGCGCCTTAACGGAGCAGAGATAGCCGAGATAGCGAGGGACATTGGCGCCCTGATCGGGCCCTGCCATGCTTTTACTCCTTGGACTGCCATGTATGCTTACCACGACTCCCTGAAAAGCTGTTATGGGGATATGACTGACTACATATCTTTCCTGGAACTTGGCCTGAGCGCAGACAGTGATTATGCTGACCGTATCAGTGAACTTCACAGGCTTACCTTCCTTACTAATTCCGATGCTCATTCCCCTCTTTCCAACAAGCTTGCAAGGGAATTCAACAGGATGGAAGTCCCCGACATGTCCTTTGACGGGCTGAGAAAAGCCATCCTCCGGGAAGAACATTACCGGGTGATCCTGAACGTCGGTTTTTACCCGCAGGAAGGAAAGTACAACGAATCCGCCTGTATCAAATGCTTCACCCATTACTCACTGGAAGAGAGCGTTTCAAACAAATGGAAGTGCAGTGTTTGCGGCGGACGCATCAAGAAAGGCGTATACGACAGGGTCAACGAGCTTGCAGACCTCCCGCAGCCCGTCCACCCTGACCACAGACCTCCGTATGTACATCTCATGCCCCTCTCAGAGATCATTATGATGGCCTTAGGACATGCAAGCATCAATACCAAAGGGGTGCAGGACGCATGGAATGCGCTTATTGATAAATTCGATGATGAGCTGCACATACTTCTCTATGCAGAGCAGAAAAGTATGGACTTTATGGATAAGAGAATAGTTGATGCCATCCTTGCCTTCAGGGAAAAGAAGGTAATCCTTCATCCGGGTGGCGGCGGACAGTATGGGCGCATAGAACTGCCCCCTGAGAGGGATGCAGGCAAGAAGGCAGCAGAAAAAGATGATGGTAACAGGGGGAATAAAAAGAGCCAGAGCTCCCTGTTTGATTTCTGATTCTCCCATTACATATTCTCGATACATATATAAGATATAACATCCTTCAAGCACAGCGTGCCGAGGTGGCAGAGCGGACTAATCCGAAGGCAGAACGGCCCCGGAGTCCAAACGCGACCGGCTCGAGACCGGTTTCTCCGGAAGGAGTGCTTGGGTTCAAATCCCAACCTCGGCGTCCGTTTCACAGTTAAACGCCCAACACTTTCACCCTACTTATTTTCAAGATATATACGGGGAAAAGGAAGTATTGGATATGGGACTGTATGACTATAAGAAGAACATAGAAGCTGCTGAAAAAAGGATAGTTGAAGCGGCATATTCACAAAAAAACAAAGACACTATTTTTGCTTTTGTGAATGTATTGTATGCAGAAGGCCTGTCAGATGCAAGGATTCTCAAATATCTGAGCCAATTGAACATTCTCAGCGAAAAGTTCGGCAAGGATTTTGATCAGGTCACAATGACAGATATGTACCGCTTTCTAGCTGAATTGGAGAGATCCGAGAAGAAACCGTGGACAAAACAGGGATATAAGGTCACAATAAAACGTTTCTTCCGCTGGCTTAACGGTGGGAAGGAGCCAGAGATGACAGAGTGGATAAAGACTCCCATAAAACAATCCGATCAGATGCTTCCTGAAGAGCTTCTTTTAGAAGAAGAATGCATGAAAATGATTGACTGTGCCGACCACCCTCGAGATAAAGCAATTGCAGCGTCTTGGTATGATGCAGGAGCTCGTGTTGGGGAAATTGGAGATGTCAAAATTAAACATGTGGTCTTCGATGATATCGGTGCATTTGTAATGGTGAAGGGGAAAACTGGAATGCGAAGAGTGCGACTTGTTTTCAGTGCACCATACATTGCCAAGTGGCTAGACATCCACCCACAAAGAGATAATCCTGATGCTTCTCTCTGGGTGAACATTGGCCACCGAAACTTTGGAAAGCAGATGAATTATGGAGCCATCCGTAAAGTAATTAAGGTGACAGCAAAGAAAGCAGGAATCAAGAAAAGAGTATACAATCATCTGTTCCGGCATTCTAGAGCTACAGATTACGCAGGTTTCATGTCACAGGCACAGCTTGAGATGCACATGGGGTGGAAACATGGAACCAGGATGTCTGCAACATATCTTCACCTTCAGGGAGGGCAGGTAGACAATACAATACTTGAACACTATGGACTAAAAGAGAAAAAAGAAAGAGCATCGGAACTCATTCCAAAGAAATGTTTAAGATGTAAGACCATGAATGGCCCAACTTCAGATTTCTGTTGCAGTTGTGGAATGGCTCTTAATGCAATTGCAGCAACAAACAGTGATAATATGCAACAACTTGGTATGCAGTTGCTTCTTGAAATTGGTGCACAGAATCCAAAGGATGCTCAGGAATTGCAGGGATATTTGGGAAAATTGAAGGAAGCATTGTCGGAGAGTAGTTCTACTTTAATAAGTGACAAATAAATCAATATGAGCCACTGTCGTGCAGACCGGGCTCTTCCAAAACATACCTCTAATGGGGGAAATAAATCGGTTCTACTATCTATTTTTTAAGCCTTCTTTTTTGACTTCTCTGCAAGTCTTCCTATCCATATTGTCATTATAACAGCAAGGATGGTCACAAAGAATGCATATGCCCAGATGCCTGAGGCAGCAAGGAAATATAATGGTCCTCCCTCTGCGAATAATGACTTTATGGCGTCGTTCCATGCCAGGGCAGCTATCAGTCCGAATGCCGCAGTTATAAGTGCAGCTAATTTTTCAATCACTTCTTCATTCATAAAATTCCTCCTTTTACTATAATAACGTACATATGAATGATATTATATGAATTTAAAGATGATTCCTATTTTTTCAATTAGTTATTAAAAGTGATATTCTAAAAAATAGGAAGTAAGTTATCGCCTTAATCTTCCTTGCGGCGCTGCATGAAGAATGCAAGACCGAGAATTGCTGCTACAGGGAGAGCAACAGTTGGGAATTCAGGAATCTCTGAGTTCACATATCTTGATGCTGAGTCGATCTCGGACTCAATTGTTACCGGACCTGCTCCGATGCTGACCCTGTAAATAGTTCCTGCCGGTGCGGCAGCATCTATACTGATAGTGATAGCATTGATGTCAGTATATGAGTCTGCATTTGGTACTGTGACATTTGCAGGTGTCATAATCGTTATGTCAGATGCTGATCCTGGTCCGCTGAATACAGATACCTGTGAAGTGTATGGCAATACCATGCCCTGCTCCACAGAGCCTATACTCTGCATCCTGTAACTCAGGGTAATCGAGTCTCCGGGCTTAAGTGTAAGGTCGCCGTTAACAGGACCATTGCCAGCAGCATCCCACATATCTGGAGTATATGCCGCAGCAGTTCCGATCATGGCTATAAGTGCCATAAAAGATACTATCAATAATCTATTCATTTTTGTACCACCTTTCAGTTAGATTAAATTCTGATGCTTTTACCTAAAGTAAAATTCTATAAATAATCTATGATAAAGTTATAATGTGAGCATGATGATAATGACTATAGTTCTCTCTTTAGACAGTTAATGACTAAGGGATATTGAGTTTGTAGAATCCTCAAATAAGTGAATCCACATGAGCCATAGTTGTGCAGACCGGGCTCTTCCATAAATGGGAATCCTGGTTTGACACATCTCCGATGGTCACGTCCACGACGGCCAGATCCCCATGCTCAGTTAATGAAATGTTAACTGGCTTGCCCGGATATTCGATGAGAAATCCATTTAGCAATTGATTCTTATTGTATAGTGAATAAACATTTATCTTTGAAGACATTTTTATATATTAAAATATTATATATTATCTGCATTTATGAAAAACTATGAAAATTTGTTTGAAAACAAGGATGCAGATATTCAAAGCTTAAAAGTGGTTCTTGTTGTTTTCATTTATCTAGTAATGCTAGTCATAATTGTTATGCTGGTATGGATTTATTAATTATGAGAGTTACTGGTGTACACTGGCCGATGATATAATCTTCTATATTATAGAGAAGGGCGCTGCTTTAGCTACGATACTCCGTGGTCAGTTGGTATGTATTACTGCGCCACAGCTAATTCAAGTGTCTGAGATTGTTCAGGTATATAAAAATAATTTTACAAAGAAAGTTAATACGTAACAAGCGAGTCCACATGAGCCACTGTCGTGCAGACCGGGCTCTTCCAGAAGTGGAGATCCTGGTTTGGCACATCCCCGGCGGTCGCGTCCACAAAGGCCGGATCCCCATGCTCGGTCAATGAAATGTTAACCGGCTTGCCCGGATACTCAATGATCAGGTGCCTGCGGTCGTACTTTGCCTCCTTCACGAATACCTGGTAAAATCCCGTTTCCTCATTGACAGCACCCATCGTATCCCGGCCGAACACGTAGGTGCTCTCCAAAATAATCTTTTTACCGCCAGTTATTATCTGGTCGTTCTGGTCCCGGAGGTAGCCGCTCATCACAGTGCCTACAGTGCTCTCCGACCATGAGCTGAACAGTGTTATCTGTCGCGCTATCTTCCCAAATATGAGCCCTATTTCCTGTAAGTTTATAGTTTGCTCTCCTTCCAGCAGAGTATATACTTTCCCGGGTGCCTGGACTCCGGATAACGGCAGGGCATTGTTCTCGATGAATGTGCCCTGCCTGGCCAGCAGGCTGTAGAATGGATGAAACGCAACAGGAATGCTTATAGTGGTAGGTGTTACTTCCGGAAACACCAGCTCTCGGCTTATGTGGTAACTATAAATGGTGTACTCGAAATAATCGAACTCGGGCGTGTACCGGCCGTCTCCTGTCAGAGTGACCTTGCTCCTCCAGTATGCACCGCGATATCCTCCGGTGTAGATCGCGTTCCCTCCTAACTTGTAATATGCCGCAGGGGATCCTCCGGGCCCTACCCACCCGGTAGTGTCCAGGATGCTGTCCCCTACGTCCATCTGGGCCTGGATGTTCGTTCCTGCTATGCCCAAGATGCCGGCTATTCGCAAATAGGAGAGTTTCTTGAGATGGTCCCGGTACTTGTACCTGGTCTGCTGCAGATACCCGCTGAGCTTGAATCGGTCCAGCTTGATGTTGCTTATCTGAGCCCAGTTGCTCCAGGTGCCTCCGGGTGATGTATAGTTCGCCTTGCAGCGGACCCTGAATGTAAATGAGCTTGATGTGAATGTCACGACCTGATTAGTTCCATTAGCAGTTCCGTTCTTGCTCCACTTCACGACCCCTGCATCATCAACTAGCTCCAGAATAAAAGGTGTCGAGTCCAGCTTCACGTTGTAATCGAAGGTTATTTTCGTGAATCCGCTTGAATTATAAATATAGGCCCTGCGCTGGTACTCGGCGCTGACGGCCTGATAAACTGTGCTCGCTATCAGGTCGGCCCTCAATTTCTTGGTTGCCGGGTCGACGATGGATGTGCATGCCAGGAAACCATCGTCGTCCTCGATCTGGGTCTCATAGTCCGGCTCTATCTGCTCTATCTGAAGCCTATATTTCCCGGCCACTACCTCCAGGTTGCTGATCATGCATGTGCTGAATACGGCTGCGTCCTCTGCCTCGTCTTCTATCAATTGGTGAACCGTATGATCCCTTATGTCCAGGATCTGCTGGTTTCTCTCCCGTTCTCCCAGGGTGGCCAGGTTAATGGTCTTGCCTAGTCCTTCGTTCCAGCTCTCCAGCCTGAAGATATCGCCGGCCGTGCCCCCGACAACAGTGACCGCTGATATGCTTCTGACCCCACTATCTCCGTTGTTCAGAACCTGCTGGATGTGGGCACCGGCCACCGTGTGTGCGGATACTGAAGTGCTGACCATGGTTGTGGCTGAATTGCCGAATTGGTCCACGTATGTTATGGAAACGTCAAGGGCATTGTCCCCGATATTGACAGCAGGTACTATAAATGCCCTTAATCCTCCGGTAGGTATCGAATCCCCTGCAGTGTATCCTGTACCTACAATATATGTTCCGAAAACCACTGGATCGAAGGCCATTGCATTTCTCCTTTTATGCCACGTATTTTATGGCGTAGTTTATTCTGTTGGTGCTGTCCGGAGAGTCCAGGGTCTTGCAGATGTATTTCGTGGTAGCTCCATCAATGGCAATCACATCCCCGTCGACTAATCCGCTCTGCTCCGGGAACTGCCAGAAGTGCTCGCTCTGTGCGATGGGCGTGAACCCGTCGGTGCTATTGCAATATATGGGTTTTACGAAGTAGACCTTCCCATTGCCTGTGCTCTTGAGGGCGTACCTGTTATTTGTGTCCTCTTTCCAGAACAAAATACCGTTAAGGGCTGAGCTCTGGGACCTGTATGCGAACGGACGTACTGTGTGATAGAGGAAGCACCCGGCAGTGCCACCAGTTCCATAGAAATCAACATTAAGCTCTGTAAAACAAAAGAAATTGGTCATCCCATCGCTGTATTCCTTCGCGGTAAAGTGCTCTACTACCTGAATAAATGATGCCTGCCTGTCGTCGGTCGAGTTGGGCTCGGGTTTTGCCATCAATGCGAACCCGGAAGAGTTGACCCATAAATAATATGTCAGGATCTGGGTAGCGATGTCCGCAGATGCCGCACTCGAACGACGCATCTCGTAGGTTGCCATTGTGGAGCTGCTCGTTAATGCTCCGGTTGCGTAGGTGTGGTTTACCGTGTCCCATGATGCACTAAATGTAGTGCGCAGACCCTTTGCATAATTCCAGGCAGATCCGTCATGGTATACCTGACTGCTGGTGTTAATTGCTTCCAACGTCATCCATATATCGTCCGCGTCCCCGGTATATTTCAGGCACCTTCTGGCGTTGTTCCCTGTCCTGTCCGTGGTGTCCCAGGTGCTGTCCCCTTCTACCCAGTTAGCGGAGCTCGCTATCAATGCGTCCGCTATCTCGTCTATTATATTCGCTAATACTTTACCGCCGCTTGTAAATCCCATTTTTATCTCTCCTTATACTGTTTCCACATACCAGGACCCTGTAAATATCCGGCCCCCGTTGTTTAATTCGTCCATTTCTCTCGCTACGTTCTTTTCCACTGTCCCGACCTGAACCGCCATGAGGTCGCTTCCGGTCTTGACCTCAGTTATCCCATTGTCTATAGAATCACCTATAACCGCCACAGCCCTCTCCTGCAGCTCGTCGGTGCAGTACATTATCTTGCTCTTAAAATCAAATTGTGAATAGGTCGAACCGTTCTCAATTGCTCCAAAGAACGATGAACCCTGGTGGATGTACGGCCGGACTGAATCTGCTCCGGTGTCTATCTCCCAGAAATACCGGCCGGGTGGTAGAGGCTCAAATATCAAATGCAAGGCCCGCTCCTGGCCCACGCCCATAAATACGGTTTCGTGATGCAGGAACTCCTTGGCCGGGCCGTTGTATAGTCTCATGACCAAATCCCGGTCTCCCCCAGAGGCCATGGCCACTATTATGCGGTCGAACCAGTGAGCTGCCTGGAAGTCCTCGCCAAATGTGCCGGTTACGTCCCGGGTCCCCGGAGTACCGCCTATGACTGTTTCCATGTATTCCCCGGTTTCCGGCCTGACAAGGATGTATAATATATCCTGGCTGCTGGCTGTTATCTTTCCTAGTGTCATGGTGGTAGCTCCGATGCTCTTGAGAATAGGATCTTATTTTCTCCGTATACTTCGAGACGAAGCGCCCCGGTGGTGCTCTTCACCTTGAAGTCCTGCATGTCAAGGTCAGATTCAGCCGGGCTGGTCCAACCTCCTCCGCCTCCGGAAACTATCACTCTGTCATTGTCAACAGGCAGAATGATGCTTTCACCCTGACCAAGAATCCTTGCGGTGACCGTTCCTCCCCTGTTAAGCTCTACAGTGGTTGTTGAGGAACCCGCAACATGGGCTGCTGCAATACCTATCTCCGAGCCTGGCATCGATGTGAGCACATCGAACACGACTGCCTCAGTATCATCGACTATGTTTGGGGCAACCGAATAAGATCTAAGTCTGCTCTGGCTCAGGTCCCTGTCAGGAACACATACGATGTTGACACTCGAACCATGCTCGTTCTTGGTATGGGTTATCTCGACTATACGTACCCAGTTCTCCCCGGTCAATCCAACAGTGTAAAGAGCATTTTCGTATTCTGTCCAGCCCTGGAACTTGACCAGCTGATAAAGCTCAAGATCATGTCTCTGAGTGAGATTTGCTGTAATTCTCTTGATGGGGAAATTGAACAATGAATAGAGTTCCTGGGCTCGCTCATCCGCAGATTGCTGACTGCTTACATAGGGAGAAGGATATTCCATGTACTCACGGGCCTTAGCGGTCCCATCGGTAACGTTGGGACTTTCCTCCACTCCTTTGAACCACTGACCCGCCGAGTTGCATCCGATGGCATAGATACGATTAAACTTATCCTCTGAGGAATTTGTAATAGTGATATCGATGGTATCTCCGTCTGTTCGCTCGAGGATTGCAGGGGTTGGAAGGTCCAGACCATCAGTTACATTATCGATCTGGCTCGACCTGACGAAGTATGCTCTGGATACCCAGACAGGAGATTGGGATGTTCCTGCATTGTGCCATTTGATCTCAAAAATGCAGTTATAATACTCTGCGATATCGTTGATAGCATCCAGCTTTGTCTTGTCCGGCCTGAAGACGAACTCTTTTTTAGGTATCGCAGGTGGTGGGGTATTGATTTTGTAAGGCTCGATCCCGGTGACTGTCTGCCAGTTAACTCCGCCCAGCAGCTCTTCGATATACCAGTTCACGCTCTCAGCTGCAGGCAATACCAGCAGATCCTCAGGAACGAACTGTCTTGACAGGAACCAGCCGTAGTCATAAGCGAATATCCTGACCATGGACTCCACGCTCTTTAAAGCGTAAGCTTCATCGGGAGCAGTGATACCATAAAATGCAGTTCTGTCAATACCGTCATTGTCTTTCAACTGCACAGCCACGTCCGTGTAGTAGGCAGGAACATCCACATTCGGCATACTCGCCTCCAGCTGCCAGAAAGCATCACTGATCGACCTGGATATCCTGATAGAACTAAGAGGATAATTGTCCAGGCCTGTCATGCAGTATGCCTCACAAAATTGATATTATAAGTGTACTTCCCGCTACCCTTGATGAGCTCCTTATAACGAATAGGTGGAGCGATGTAGCAGTTTGTGAATGACTGTGAATCGATAACAAGGATCCCGGATGAGCCTAGTTTCCCGAGCAGGTTGGAGACCTCTGTGAAGTCCTCGGTGTAGCACTCAAAGGTCCTGGCAAACTTCTGCTCGGGTGAAGCCTGGATGTACACCTTCCCAGACAGCAGGATTGTTTGCTTGAACGGCGCATCGACTGCTATCTCACCTTCCTTAATGGCCGATAATGTTACACCGTCGAACGATACTGCCACTCTCAGTACCCCCTGCGGACGTGCTTTTGCCGATTGTACTGCTCCAGGTCACGAACAAATCTCTCAAAGGGATAATCCGAGGACAAGTTCACGTTCTGAATAACGAACTCGTCACCAGCGTAGGTGTTATTGGTCGTGGAACTGGCAGTGCTGGTATTGGTCACATTATGGACCGCAGCAGCCACACCCCTGAGGCCTTCCGGGACAATTGAGTCCAGCCTGCCAACTGATCGCTGAAGAGGGTCTATGAAATATGCATCCCAATTCGGAAGGATTTTAAGCGGACCTTCTTTTGCAGGGGAATGCGGGAAGTATCTACTAACGCCACCCACAACATCACTGACCGCACTCTTCAGCGAGTCGGCATTGGACCTGATACCATCTATGAAGTTCTGTATCAAGGCCCTTCCTGAATTGTAGAGGCCGGATCCTGCAGATGTGAAGATATCAAATATCGAATCCAGTATAGTATAAACAATGTTCATCACAAGGTCCATCTGCGTCTGCACGATGGCCTTGAGGGTTCCCCATGCTCCTTCCCAGTCACCTGTTAGAAGCTGGGAGAACAGGAGGACAACATTCAGTATCTGCTCCAGGATGTACTCGGCCAAAACAAGAATAGGTGGCAATACTGCCTGAACAGCGCCGGCTACCACTTCCACAATGAAGTTTATCAACTTCCCAAGGGCAGCAATCAGCACCATCACACCGGCTGTTACTGTTTCACCATTAGTATTCCACCAGTCACTGGTACTGGTAAGTGCATCCGAAACGAACTGTTTGATAATAGCCACCACTGGTTCCACGGCAGCCTTGATGCTGTTGAAAGTCTCCTGAAGAAAAGGGCCGATAGTGTCCCAGTTCTTGTATATTAGATACGCTACAGCAGCCAGGGCACCAACTGCAAGGATCACCGGGGCGAGCACTGTAATCAAGCTACCTAAGGTAGCCGTCAGGCCTGCACCACCCAGCAGACCCATTATTGAACCGACAGAAGATATCAATGTACCTACCACTACCAATATAGGACCCACCGCAGCGGCAACTGCAGCAATTGCAACAATGACCTCTAGAATGGGTGTTGGAACTTTTGATACGATGTTAGCGAATGCTGTGAAGGCATCGACAAGAGGCAGGAGACCTTTTGCGAGGATATCTCCGAAAGTGATCATTACCTCCTCAAGGGCTGACTGCAGGTTTCGCAGGGCTCCACCAGGACCTCCTTCCATTTCCTCTGCCATCTTGGCAGCAGCACCCTCTGCACTTTGCAGAGCCGTGGTCTGCTCCCTAATAGCATCAGTACCCACTGATAGCAATGCGAGCATACCGGGGCCAGCTTCCTGACCGAACATTGCCATGGCATCTGAGGTAGATAAACCTGCTTTGGATAATGTCTCGAGGATATCCGTGAAAGACCTGGTACTGGTATCTACATCCTGCAGTGTCAGATTGTATCTATCAAGGATCTCTGCTACTTCGCTACTGGGATCTGCAAGCCTTGATATCGCTCCACGCAATGCAGTACCTGCACGGCTTCCCTGAATACCAGCATCTGAGAGCTTGCCAATGATCGCAGCTGTCTCCTCCATGGACATGCCCATAGATGCTGCAAGAGGGGCAATGTATGACATTGCTTCTCCTAGCTGAGTGATATCAGTGTTCGATGTAGCTGCGGTTTTTGCCAGTACATCGGCCACTCTTCCGGCTTCTGAAGCCTGCAGGCCAAATCCGGTCAGCACATTCGAAGCTATATCTGCAGCTGTTCCCAGGTCAATAGCTCCGGCAGATGCCAAAGATAGCATGTCATCTGTAGCCGCCAGGATCTCGTTCACATTGAATCCGGCCATGGCAAGGTACTGCATGCCTTCAGCTGCATCAGTGGCCGAGAATGCGGTGGTTGCACCCAGTTCCCGCGCCATATCTGTAAGCTGCTGGAACTCTTCACCTGTAGCGCCTGAGACTGCCTTTACTTTCCGCATCGAGTCATCGAAATCAACAGCGGTCTTAAAAGCAAGGGCACCAAGACCTACAATAGGCGCTGTGACATACATTGACATCGATTTCCCAACAGAGGACATCTGACTTCCCACTGCTTGGAAAGACTTGCCTACACCGGCGAGCTGTTTATCAACATCAGCGAATGCCTGCTTGAGTTTAGCAGTATCTCCGATGATGCTTACAATAAGTTCAGCCAGTGCCATTTTACCCTCTTTTGATCATGTTTCCGTATATTTTGCTAAACTTCTCCAGATCCGGCTTGTCGCTGTCAATTATTGCGGGCTCAGCTTGCTGGTTGTTGCCCATTGCCTGTCCTAATATACTCCAGAACACTTTGGCCTGCAGTTCAACCGCTTTGATGCCCTTCTCGTAGTACATCATCACCTGTTCCATCGACATCAGGTCAAGGATGTATTCCGGAGTGGCCCAGGCGTACATCATTCCGAGCTGGGAGAAGATGTCTCCGATAGTGACGGTAGGGCGTTTTTTTCATCACCCTTTGCCTGTGCCGATTTCAGCTTTTCTGTAATCGGCTCCATGACATATTGTGCAAATTCGACAAGAGTGAACATATCCACGTTGTCGATGAGCCAGTCTTTTGTGATCTTAGGATTGGACCTCTGGCATGCCAGTGCCACTACCCCGAGGAGGTCCTCAATGCCCTGGCCAGATTCCAAGGTGGCCTGCTTCTCCGGAGAGGATGTGAGTTCGATAAGTTTCAGGGTTGCACGGGTAGAGAATATGGACACATCGACCTCTTCCCCGGCAATCCTCACAATCCTCTTCTGTGGGACCACGGTTCCGAAATCTTTCAGGATATCAGCTGACAGGGTTATACCCCCTGCTCATCGTATATCTCAAAGAGCTGGTCACCTGCAGTACGAGTGACGTCCAGAACACCTTTCATCTTCAGGTGTGGCATTGCCGGGTCATCACCATCGTCTGCAGGGAACTCGATGTTCTGTCCCTCGTTGACCGTGGCCTTGTAGAGAGTGATCCTGAAAATCTTGCCGTTCTCGTCAGTGTTTGTGATCCTTACAACCCTGTCAGAGATCGAGGTCTTTCCACCGCTCTTGAGGGTCACTGCGGAGTTTGGAGTATAAGAGTAGTCCACCAACACTCCTTCTCCGTCAGTAATAACAGAGGATCCTGCCACTCTGGCGATGCATGTGTACCCGGCACTGTCCACAGCTATCACGTAATCGGTATTACGGACAGCTGCATTGCTGCTGGCATCGGTGACAACGATAGAGCCTACTTCTGTACCATCTCCATCCTTGTGATTAAATCTCACAAAATCAGTACCACTGAGAGTATGGGCTTCGTTCTCAATCGACACCGGTGTCCCGGCGACTGCTGCGTATGTGTCCAGGCCACCTCTGATAGTGTTGAGGTTTGCCAGGTCGACCTCCATCATGTCACCTTCGATGTAAGCGACATGCTCCTTGATGCCGACTTTAACAACTCCGGCGTTGTCTGACTTGACCTCTACGTCCTCCCATTCTTCCTTGAAGACCGCACTACGAATGGCTCCGATGTTCATAAGCGTTGCAATCGAGGACCCTACCTCAAGTTTTCCGGACCCAAATCTTATGGCTCCGGAGTTCTGTACTGTTGTCTGTGCCATTTTTTGTCACCTAGATATGTATGATCTTGAAATCAACAGGCACATGGAAGAGACCTGTCTCGTCCTCGATAGCATCCAGAGAATTCTCGTAAACGATTTGCTTGATATGGTTTCCAGAAGCTATCCCTTTGTACCTTACAAGATAGTTTATCACTGCCTCAGATAGTGTTTGTGCGGTTGCGAATGATTCTGCCCAGCATGAGACCTGGTATCTTGGCGTGCCATGGCCTATGAGGTGGTCTTTATGACCGCTTATCTTGTGAATGCTTATTGCAGGCAGTGGACAGTCAAGTGGCAATCTAAGCGGATAGATCCGGTTGCTTGTAAGTCCCATCACCGTATTGTCTGCAAGAAGAAGATCCCTGAGAGCTCCATGTATCGAGGTCATCTGTAGCTCCTGATAACTTTCTCAAGTTTGAGGGCAATGGCTCTCTCGATCTCGTCCGTGTTCTCATCCAAGGCAGGCCTGAGGAACGGTCGTGGGGGCTGATGATATCTCCTTCCGAGAGAATCGGTATTATTGAAACCCTTCTCAAGACGCATTGCATAGTTCATGGTAGAACCTACCATCACCTTGCACCTTTCACTTGACCTCTCCACGGATATTGGATTCACTTCTGCAAGGTTGCGGAACAGGTTACCAGTTATCCTGTGCGGGAAATTGTCACCGCCTTTTCTGGAATTCTCCTGAGCAGCTCTCACAACAACATCTGCACCTGCAAGTGTGCCTTCCTCCAGGACATCAGCAATGTCCTTTCCCAGCTCTTTAAGGGTCTTCTGCAATTCATCGACCCCGGTGATCTTCATCTTGAACATGCTTATCCCCCGGGAACTACTATCTGGACCACGATCCCAAGAAGCTGCAGGAGGACAACGATAATCAGGCCGATGAAAGCGTTCCTTCCAAGCCAGCGGTTCTGCCGCTCTTCCAGCACGCGGATCCTTTCCTCATGGTCCTCGATAGAACATTTCTCCAGCACACGTATCCTCTTCTCGTGGTCATCGAGCTGGCAGCTCATCTTATCAATACCGGCACGCACATGCTTGACATCGGTGTGGGTCTCAATTATCTTATCGTAGGTTTCCTGGTCGATATCCATCATTTCACTGCCTTGAGATCGCATTCGTAATGATGCACGGTGTTTGACATCAGCCAGAATACAGGCTTCACGGCCGTAACTTCGTAAGTGTTAGAGAAACCCGGAATTGTACCTGTGATAGTTTGACCCTCTGCAACTGTTACAGTGGGTGGAAGTATAACAGATAGCTCTGATACCACGTGTTCTCCGCTATCCAATGAGATAATTCGGCCGTTGTTATGGATGAAACGACAGGCTGATGCAGCAATGGTGGTTGTGTATACAGGCGAACCATACTCATCCTGGCCTGACTGGGTTCTGGAAATAATGCTGCAGGTATGGACCATTCCGATATCGTGGATCATCAGTCCTCACTGTTGACCGCCTTAATACCCGCTCTTCCGTACAATATCGAAAAACCAGAAGTTGCGTACCTGTATTTTCTCATGTATTTTTCAGCGAGCTGTTCATGTCTGGCGATATCAACGTCGATACTGTTTGATTGAGACTCGTTGCCAAGCTTGATCTGTGCTGCCAACTCTCCTGTGAACTTCATCTTCTGGAGGACCATTGCAGCAGATAGGTGAATGCAGGCTGTGCTCAGGATGTTGTCATCTGCATCAGCACTGGATCCGGTATTCAGGGCAACGAGATTACTGGCATGTGCTATGATAGCAGCAATATCATCATCAGTGAGATGTTTTGGATCTACGATCGCTCTGACTTCAACTACCGTGCACAGCGCCATTGCGTCACTCCGGATGAGATATATTCATCTTCATCCAGCAAGTCTCTATGCCATTTTCGTTATACCCGGTCATCATGATTGTATCATTGACTGGGTCAGCGGATATAGTGATGGAGTTCGTGCCATTGATGCCTGTTATTGTCTGGCTCAATCCCGATTCATCTGCACTGGACGGGAGCACAGATGCACCAACTATAGCAGAAACTACTAGCATCAGGGCGATTGGAATGGTACGCTTGTCCATGATTTACACCGCCGCTCTTCTCTTGAATCTCTTCGGCTCATCCGGTGGCATGAGTTCCTGTTCAAGCACAACAGGTGGGGTATCTTCCCAGATCATGACAGAATTTCCGAGCTTCTTAGCCCTTTCTGCAGGACACTCGAACACATCCCCCTGCCTGAATTTCATCTCTTTCCCATCAACATCGATTGCAAGACTGTTCACACGTACCTGTACTTTGACCACATTCTCACCTCAGATCGCGCTGGTCTTACAGATGGCCACATTCTGCTTGATCCTCAGGATACCGGCACTATAGACACGGCCATTGAGGTCACCTGTATCTGGGTGCTTTGAATCGACCCCATGCTCTGTCCTGAAGTCTGATGTCATATAGAAATCAGCATATGGCTCTCCGACGTTCTCTGTGGGGCAGACAAGGCCTGTGCCTGCAGTAAGAGTGTTGGTGCCGAATACCTGGCCTCCGTTGAGCATATCCAAGATATCCGGCATTTCCTTGATACCATTGGCACTGCGACTGGCCATCAGCTGCCTGCGTTGGGTGGTTGCAAGTACCCAGTTGAAGGAAAGGCTATCAACAGGGATGCCATCATCGTCCATGAGCTCATAGACACCTGCCAGAGCATCTGTGGCATTGCCATAGGTCCCAAAGTCCTTGGATACGGAATAATCATTGCCCGCTCCCTGGTAAAGTCCATTGAGATCATAATTTGTGCCGTCGTTGCTGACCCCCATCATGATGGCTGCATATTCT
>Ga0209347_1000701_pt1 | contig 73476 bp, 56 predicted proteins | sample AutmiccommuBRH23_FD_187382 | JGI IMG/M metagenome (GOLD analysis project Ga0209347, IMG submission 187382) | Deep subsurface microbial communities from Mt. Terri, Switzerland - Autotrophic microbial communities BRH/23 (SPAdes) (version 2) | ecosystem: Environmental > Aquatic > Deep subsurface >... | reverse complement strand
GGCTTCAACTTCAAAGGATTACTTCGGAAAATCAAAGAAGAAGTTCTTTGGCTTAAAATTTTACTGGAAATAATCATTAGACAAAAACAATTATCTCCAGTAAATATTAGTTCATAAGGATTAACTAAATAGCTTCTACAAACGATAACGAATCAATAAGTAAGTCCCGGTTAAGCAATGTCTTTACCGGGACTTTTACTTTTAGACTATTTTCATGGATCCGGAGCATCAGCGGCGTATATTTGATCGCGATCCTACCGATCATCAAACCAACACAAAAGCCAGCACAAGAAGATGACTTCAGCTCCGATCTCGCCATCATCCTTCAGACGAATCAGAACAGGTAACCTCCTGAAAAGTCCTCTATTTACAGGCTTAATTAACTTTTCACCTTTGCGTTCAGATAAGTGACTGGTTTTGTATGAACAACGACTTTCTTTTACGCTGCTCTTTTAATTACGGCATTAAATACGGAAATTAGGCGGATAAAAGCAGTCGGCATGACCAAAGGGAAAATATTAGTGATTGATGACGAGCACCAGCTTCGAAAAGCGCTTTCGAGAATCATTGAACTCGAAGGATACGAAGTGCTACAGAGCGACAACGGAGCAAAGGGCCTGAAAATTCTGGAAAAGAATCCGGATATCCTTTTAGTGGTGTGCGATGTTCGTTTGCCCGACAGCAATGGACTGGAGCTTCTGACGGTCATGAAACAGCAACATCCCCCCGTAGAAGTGATTTTGCTAACGGCTTATGGCACCATTCACGATGGGGTTTTGGCCATGAAACGCGGGGCTTTCGACTACATTACTAAAGGCGATGGCGATGAACAAATTATTGTAACCGTTGAAAAAGCAGTAGAAAAAGGCAAGCTGAAGCGCCGGATTTTTGAGCTGGAAAACAAGCTGGAAAGCCGTTACCGTTTCGACCGGATTATTGGCGCTTCCAAAAGCATCAGGCAAACCATTGAGTTGGCCCGACGGGTGGCACCAACTGATTCGACCGTGTTGCTTGAGGGAGAAACCGGCACCGGAAAGGAGCTTTTCGCCCAGTCCATTCACACGGAAAGCCTTCGAAAAAATAAGCCTTTTGTGGCTGTCAATTGCAGTGCTTTCCCAAAAGATTTGCTTGAATCGGAAATCTTCGGACACAAAAAAGGCGCCTTTACCGGGGCAATGTTCGATAAAAAAGGTTTGTTTGAAGAAGCCAACGAGGGCACCCTTTTCCTGGATGAAGTTGGTGAGATGCACCCCGACCTGCAGGCTAAACTTTTGCGGGTGCTCGAAGACCAGACGTTTACCAAAATAGGCGATACCAAAATGACGCGGGTCAATGTGCGGATTATCGCCGCGACCAACCGGGACCTGATGAGTGAAGTTGCCCGTGAAAACTTCCGCCACGACCTGTATTACCGGCTGTCGGTCTTTAAGATCCCAATTCCCGCACTGCGCGACAGAAAAGATGATATCCCCAAGCTCGTCGCGCATTTTATCCAGATGTATGCCACCAAAACCAAGAAGAAAATTGCCGGAGCATCGCCCGAGTTTCTGGATAAACTGAAAGCATTTGATTGGCCGGGAAACACCCGCGAGTTGAAAAATGTGATTGAACGGGCGGTGATCCTGGCCGATAAGCCAACACTCAGCCCTGATCTGCTGCCCTACGAGATTCAACACCCTGACCTAAAGCAATCCGGCTACGATCCGCTGGGTACTTTGGAAGACATGGAGCGCATCCATATTCTGAAGATGCTTCAACATACCGGTGGAAATAAAACCAAGGCAGCCGAAAAATTAGGTATTTCGCCCCCAACACTCTACCGAAAGCTGGAGCAATACGGCATTGCAATCCCCTAAAATAACGTTAGAGCGACCCTTTCAAAATGTTATAGTACATTCGCAACCTCATTTTTCGCTTGCATGATTTATGGCCAGGTCAACGAGCTGATTAATAAATGATCCGGACTGATTGCTGCTGTGGACTTGCCGAAATGGCATGGATTTAGCCTGCTGCGTTATGCGGAACTAAAGGGACATCAGAATTAATTTCATACCATCATGATACGTGTTAGTTTGAAAAACAGGCTTTCGATTGGATTTGGATTGTTACTGCTGCTGGTTCTCCTGTTGTGGTTGACAGGAGCCTACTTCATTTATAATCTATCCAACCGTTCTTCGGCCATGCTGAAGGAAAATTATCAAACCGTGGAATCGACCAAGTTTTTGATTCAGGCTCTGGATGATATTGAAAACAAACACTCCTACGAGTTGTTTGGCGAAGGCTATCACCTCAACGACAGTTTGTACCAGTTCAACCTGGCGGTGTTTACCGATAACCTTGAGGCAGTAAAAAATAACATTACCGAAGCGGGCGAAGCCGACCTGATCAGGGAGCTGGACGCGAGCTTTCAGTCGTACATGGGCGTTTATGATTCGCTGGAGAAAAAGGACACAGTTTCAACAGCCGGCTTTCATCAACTTGTAGCCGCTTACATGCTCACCCGCAACAATATTGTAGCGCTATGGGATTTGAACATGCAGGCCATCAGCCATAAAAACAGCCAGGTAAAAAATACCGCTCATCAGGCTTTTTTGATGATGTCGCTGATTGGCACCATTTGCTTTATCATTGCCGCCCTGTTCTTTTTTCAGTATCCACGCTACATTTCCAAACCCATCATACAGTTGACCAAGGGCATTCAGGAAATTGCCAACCGTAACTACGAACAACGGCTTCAGTTTAAGTCGCACGACGAGCTGGGTAAGCTGGCCCAGGCCTTTAACCTCATGGCTGCCCGGCTGCACGAGTACGAACACAGCAACCTGTCGCAATTGCTCTTCGAGAAAAAGCGGATCGATACCATCATCAATAATATGAAGGATGGCATCATTGGTCTGGACAATGCCAACCAAATCATTTTTTCGAATACGATTGCCTGCGAAATCCTCCGAACGGATGCCTCGCAACTGATCGGTCAACAAGCTACTGAGCTTGAAAGAAAGAACGATCTTTTTAGCCTGATATTTAAGAGTGCCTGTGAAGATGTGACGCCAGCGGAAAAGGAATTTCATCCGATTAAACTTCAGCCCGATGGGAAGCCGGTATACTATAACCAAGAGATTATTGACGTGGTACTCACCAAAACCGGAGAGGAATTGCCAGTCAATGTTGGGCGCGTCATTATCATGAAAAATATCACCCACTTTCTGGAGCAGGACGAAGCAAAAACCAATTTTATCGCCACCATCTCACACGAACTGAAAACACCCATTTCATCGCTTCGGCTGAACCTGAAGTTGCTGGATGATTCACGGATTGGATCGCTGAATGAAGAGCAGAAAGAGCTGATCCAGGCCTTGAAGGAGGAAACGCACAAAATGTCAAGTATCACCTCCGAATTACTGGATTTGGCGCAGGTGGAGACGGGCAATATTTCGCTGGATTTTAAAGCCGTTCCTCCGTCCGAAATTATCCGTTATGTGACCAAGCCGGCAACCAATCATGCCAAGGACAAGCACGTTCAAATCAGGTTTAAACTGGCCGAGCCACTGCCCGAAATGTACTGCGACTCGGAAAAAACAGCCTGGGTATTGCTGAACCTGATCAACAATGCGATTCAGTACTCGCCCGAGCAATCGCAAGTACACATTGAAGTCAAGCAGGTGAACAACTCGGTGCAGTTTATGGTGCGTGATTTTGGACCTGGCATTGAAGAAAAATACCAGCAGCAGATCTTCGAAAAATTCTTCCGCGTGCCGGGCTCAGGTCAAAAAGGTACCGGACTGGGACTAGCCATATCAAAAGAATTTATCACCAAACAGTTTGGTGATATATGGGTAGAAAGCTCAGCCGGCGAGGGAAGCAGCTTCTTTTTTCACTTGCCATTGTACAAAAGGCGAATCGGGAGTCAGTATCAAGTCTAGCTGCAGGCATTTGCAACGACTGAAAAAATAAATCGTTAACTGATGGATCTTCGACCTGTCCTCCATATTTTAATGCGGATACTTGTAATTTCCGGTACGGCACTTCTAACTTGTATTCCGGTAGCACTCATTTACCACGAACCTGTTTTACCATTTGTGTATACGGCAGCAATCGTCTTGATCATGGCTGCCTGTGTTTATGGATTAAGGGGAAGCACAGAGTTGAGCGCTTTCCATCGTCGCGAAGCTTACTTCTCTGTCACGCTATCGTGGTTGGTGGTTTCGCTGGTTGGCTCGCTGCCTTATCTTTTTAGCGGAGCCATTCCCACTTTTGTCAATGCGTTCTTCGAATCGGTTTCCGGCTTTACAACGACTGGGTCATCCATCTTAACCGATATTGAAAGCTTGCCAAAATCGGTTCTGTTTTGGCGAAGCATGACCCATTGGATTGGTGGGTTGGGAATTATTGTTTTGGTCATCATCATCATGCCTTCTCTGAATATTGGGGGTTACAATCTGTTTACCCTCGAATCGTCTTTTCAGGAAAAAATTCATCCGAAGATCAAATCAGTTGGCCGGCGCCTGCTGTACATTTATTTATCGCTCACCCTGGCCGAAATCATCTTCCTGCTCATCGGCGACATGAACCTGTATGAAAGCGTTTGCCACGCCTTTGGCACCGTTGCCACGGGCGGATTCTCCCCTAAAAACACAAGCATTGGCGGCTATTCGCCCTACATTCAATATGTCATTACCGTTTTCATGGTGCTCTCCGGGGTCAATTTTGTTATTCACTACTACGCCGTTAAACGGCAATTCCACAAGATCAGGCAAAATGAAGAGCTGAAGTTCTACCTGTTTGTCATTCTTTTTTCCGGCTTCCTGATTACCGGTATTTTGTACTTTCAAACCGACCGCTCGTTCGAACTGGCCTTTCGCGAATCCTTTTTCCAGGTGGCTTCCATCATCACCTGCACCGGCTTTGCCACAGCCGATTATTTGCTGTGGCCGGCTGTAGGCTGGTACATCATTTTCTTTCTGATGTTTTTTGGAGGGAGCACCGGATCAACGGCGGGTGGCATAAAAATGGCCCGTCACCTGGTGGCGCTGAAAAATGTGAGGCACACCTTCCGGATGATGAATGCGCCCAACGCCGTTATTCCCCTGCGAATCAATCATCGTCCGATCAGTTACCAGGAAAACAATGGAATCCTGACCTTTATTCTTTGGTATTTGATGTTGTTCCTGGCTGGCGGCCTGTTGATGGTTCTTTTGGGTTCTGATGTGGCCACCGCTTTCAGTTCGGTAGCCACCGCCATGGGTGGCATTGGCCCGGGTTTGGGCACCATTGGCCCGGCCAGCAATTTTGCACACCTGTCCGAAGCCTCCAAAATAGCCCTCTCCGCCCTGATGGTCTTGGGGCGACTGGAAATTTATACCGTCGTCATGCTCATTACCCCTTGGTTTTGGAAGAATTGATCGCCTCCGGCAAATGGTAAACGGTAATCGGTAATCAGTGGATGGTAAACAGTATGCGGTTTAAAGTTGTCGGCTGAAGCGCAAGCTCCGTCGGCTAAGGAGCAAACGCTATCGGACGAGGCGCAAGCTCTGTCGGGCAAGGCGCAAACTCCATCGGACGAGGCGCAAGCTCCATCGGACGAGGCGCAAGCTCTGTCAAATGATGCGCAAATCTTATCGGACGAGGCGCAAATTCCTTCAGCCAAGGATTAAGTGTGTCGCCTAAGGAGCAGATTCCATCGGGCAAGGCGCAAGCTCTGTCGGATGAGGCGCAAGCTCTGTCGGATGAGGCGCAAGCTCTGTCGGACAAGGCGCAAGTCTTATCGGGCAAGGCGTAGGCTTTGTCGGACAAGGTGCGGACAATTTCGGGTGAGGAACGAATGGAATCAAAAGATTCACGGACAGCTGGCAAACAGGAGCGACCACTAATTTTCATAAGCGAATGAAAATAATTTAACAGCCACAAGACAAGCACATAAGTTTAAAAGAAATCAAAATAGAAAGTTGCATTTTTTTATTTTCTTTTTTAGTTTTGATTATCAATAAAAAACCTATCTATTAATCAATGAAGACCAATCATGGAAAGTAACAAAAAACCAAAGTGGGAAACCGGTGTTGCCATTATCAAAGGCAAACAGTCGGTTTCGTTGTTGGAAACCTACCAAGTCGAGCTTCAACCCAGATTACAACCCGACGAAGCCGCACAGCACAAGGCCAATGTAACCGATCTGGAAGCACGCCATTCGGGCCAATCGGAAGCACTGACCGAACAGAAATCGAAAACACGGGGACAAAACGAAGCCATCGGCGACTTACGCCAAATCGTCGTCAACATTCGGGATATTGTAAAAAGTAGCGGTGCCTCCGGCGAAATTTCGAAAGCTTATGGTGTTGGCGAAAAGATTAACGGCACCGTGTCGAGTGTCACCGCCGCCGCCAACATGGTCATTACTGCCTATGGCACTTATGGTGAATGGAGCACCGGTACCGGTATCCTCGAGTCGGACATCACCGAAATTGAAACCATGAAGCAAGAACTGGAACAGGCCAACGACATTCAGGAAAGCTCGAAATTTACCCGTAAAGCGGGCACCATGTCTAAAAATGTTTTACAATGGACCGTTGAAGATGAAATTACCAAGATATCGGCGCTGGGCAACTTTGTTTTTGCCAAATCGAATCCGGCAGTCGCCGTCCTTTTCAAGGAATTAATTCCCGGATAGAAGTTTGTTGAAATTTTAGTTTTAAAGGGCCTTGCTGCAAAGTAGGGCCCTTTTTTATTGATGCGCTGTAATCCGGCCAATTACGAGTCCACTTCATGTTGTATTGACCGGTCCTTCGGTATTGAATATCAAAAAAGGAGTCTCGGATCGAAGCCGCTGATCGGTCATCTGCGATATCCAGAGGGTGATCGCAATTTTGCACCGCACCGCGGCCGAAAACATTACCATCGCCTTGCATGTTAAGGACAAATACATTCAAACAAATACACAAATGAAATCATTCCTGTTTTTTATGACCGTTTTTACGCTTTTTGCCTTGGCTTCCTGTGGCCCGGCAAAACAAGATTCGCAACAAACACAGCAAGTACCAGTTGTGCCACCAGCGCAGCAACCGGCAACGCCGGCAAGTGCCGAACCTGCTCAAGCTGCCGTGGATGAAGCGGCCTTGCCGGCTTCAACGGAACAAGATACGGCCGAAGTGATGCTGAATCCACCGCACGGACAACCCTTTCACCGATGTGATATTCCGGTAGGCGCACCGCTAAATTCGACTGCGACAAGTAATATCCCGCAAACGACAAATAATCAGATTCAGCTTGCAGCACCTCAAGCTTCTGCTTCAGCACCCAGTGTCGAAAACAATCCAACGGCTCCAACAATCGAAAATGCGATGCGGATCAGTCCGTCACAAACACAAAACACAACATCGGCCAATACCGGGACCAAACCCCGGCTGAATCCGGCCCACGGACAGCCTTATCACCGCTGCGACATTCCTGTGGGCAGCGTGCTTCCCTAACTTGCAGTTTGTGCGGTAGTTCCCGGGTGAAGATTGTTAAACCAGCGCCGTTGCGTAAAATCGACGACACATGATAACAAAGGTCTAAGTCTTAATTCTTCAAAGAAAAATTCATCACAAGAAAAAAATCTCCGGAGCGAATCTTCGGAGATTTTTTATACGAAGTTAAAGCTTCGTATCCAATGGGTTTAGCAACGGCTGCTCCTTCATTCGTTTGGGAATCGTATCCAAAATAACCTCCATCAAGGCACGAACCAGTTTTTTTAAGCCGCTACTTTTCAAATAAACAAAACTGATTTCGCGGGTCGGAACGGGATCTTCAAAAGGCTTGATCAGGTCTTCAAATTCGGATGGCACATTCAAGGTAGCCAACTCCGGGATAAACGTCATGCCTCCCTGGCTTTCAACAATGCGCTTCAAGGATTCGATTGAGCTGGACACGTAGCGGAAGTTACTGTTGACCGATTCGAAGGAAGGAATGGCGCAAACGGAATTGATCTGATTTTGAAAACAGTTGCCCTCTGTCAAGTACCACAACTCGTCGGTTGGAATCTCATTCGGGCTGATCCTGGATTGCTGATACAGCGGATGACTCTCTGCCACATACAGGAAAAACTGCTCATAAAATAAGGGTGTAAAACCAAAACCCGCCGCTTTAACCGGAGTTGAAATAATTCCTGCATCAAGCTCATTAAATTTGAGCTTGGTGAGAATTGTCTCGGTGACCAGCTCCACAATTTCAATTTTAAGATCGGGAAAGCGTTGTTTGACCGGGGTAAGGAATAATGGCGTTAAATAAGGCGACAAGGTGGGAATGATGCCGACTCGAATCTGCCCCTTAATTTCCTCATCCAGTTCGAAGCTAAGCTGTTCAAATTCATTCATCAATTGAATGATCTGGACCGCCTTCTCGAAAAAGCGCTCGCCTTCGACCGTAATTCCCAAAGGTTTTGTGCTGCGCTCAACCACCACAAAACCAAATTCTTCTTCCAGTTTCTGAATCTGCAAACTTAAAGCCGGCTGACTAATTGATAGATTTTCGGCAGCTTTCGAAAAATTTCGCACCCGATACAACTCCACAAAATACTTTAGCTGATTGATATTCATATCGTATAACTATTTCAAATACGGATATAAATTTAATAAATAACATTAATAGTATCTTTGAAATAGAAAATAAATCAAAAAAGAAAATAAACTTTAAAACGTAATCATCATGAAAACATTAGAAAAAACACAAACAACAAACGACACCCTGGTGAATGGTATGAATACATTTTTGGCCGACATGCAGATTTTTTATCAAAACCTGAGAGGTTTTCACTGGAACGTCACCGGCAGCCTGTTTTTTGTGCTGCACACCAAGTTTGAAGAATATTACAACCACACCTCGGAGGTCGTTGACGAAGTTGCCGAACGCATTTTAATGCTTGGCGGACAACCAGTACATTCGTTCAGCCAGTACATTCAAATGGCCGATATCCAAGAGGTAACCAATGTTCACGATGGAAAAGAAGCCGTTGGGCATGTCATCAACCAGTCGGAGCACCTGCTCGATAAGATGAATCAGCTAAAAGAAGTGGCGGGTGAGCAGAACGATGAAGCGACTGTAACCTTATTCAGCGACCTGATTGGTGACACCGAAAAGCGGATTTGGATGCTGAAAACATTCCTCAAATAGGGAACAAAACCAAAAATCAACATCAAAAAAAAAGGGACTAATGCAGTCCCTTTTTTTCGTGTATAATATCGATAAGCACCCCTTCTTCGGATAATTGCGATTCCGAAACATTAATCGCTGTTTCAATCAGGGCCAGGTGCGAGTAGGCTTGCGGAAAATTCCCCAGCATGCGTTTGGTTTCAAAATCAAGATCCTCGCTGAATAAGCCCAAATGGTTGGAATAGCTTAGCAGCATATGAAATTTCCGAAGGGCCTCTTCTTTCCGTCCGATTTTAAAAAGAGCATTGGTGAGCCAAAACGAACAAATAGTGAAGGCGGATTTGGGTTTTCCAAAATCGTCCTGGTTTCGGTAGCGGAACATCAGTCCGTCCTGCTCCAAGTCTTCCTGAATGGCCAAAACAGTGCTGACGTATTTATGATCGGTGGCATGAATAAAGCCGTACGACTCCATCAGCAAAACCGAGGCGTCCAGGTCTTCAGACCCATATGCCTGGGTAAAGGCCTGCCGCTTTTCCGACCAGGCATGTTTATGAATGTCGGTGTGTATTTTATCCCGAAGCTTCGCCCATTTATCGACATACATGCTTCGCTGTAAAAGCGTCGCTATTTTTACGGCCCGGTCAACCGCGGTCCAGCACAACACCTTGCTAAAGGTGAAGTGTTTGTTCTCACTCCGAATTTCCCAGATTCCGCGGTCAGGCTTTTTCCAGTTGTTCCCCACCACTTTAATAATGTTCCTGACAATCGTCCACAGCTCCTCGCTGTACTCCAGGCTGATATCGTAAATTTCGAGTTGCTGGTAAATCACATCCAGCAAAATGCCGTAAATGTCGTTTTGCTTCTGTTTATAGGCTGCATTTCCAACCCGAACCGGAACAGAACCTTCGTAGCCCGACAAATGAGACAATTCCATCTCGCTTAATTTTTTCTCCCCGTTGATGCCATACATAATCTGCATCTTCTCGTCCTTGTCGGGCAAAATATCGATGATGAAGCTCAAATAACGTTTGGCTAGCTTATAATGCCCAAGCGAAGTCATAATCTTGACCACCATCGACGCATCGCGAATCCAGCAAAAGCGGTAGTCCCAGTTGCGTTCTTCGCCAATGGTTTCGGGCAACGAGGTCGTAACAGCGGCCAAAATAGCGCCACTTTTGTCGTAACTCAGCATTTTCAAGGTCAACGCACTACGAACAATCTCCTCATTATAAAATTTATACGAAGTGGTTCGTTCGGCCCAGTTTAGCCAGTACACTTTTGTTCGTTCCAATTTGAGTTTGGCCCGGCGCGTATCCTGTGGCAGGAGCTTCTGATTGTAGCTCAGCAGGCAAAATTCATCCTTTGTCAGAATAATTGGACTGCTTTCCAAAATATCCTGATAATCAAAACTCGAATAGAGGTATAGTGAGTCGTAGGCTCCGTTTCTGGTGTTTGATTTCAGATAACAACCCTGCTCATTTTGAGTGTAGCACCCCTGCTCCAAAAAGCTTCGTGTATCGTGTTTTGCATACTCCAGCTTCGGATTGTAATGGATTGTCAACTCCGGCTGCCCGTCAATCCACTTAAAATAGCGGATGACATCAGGCGGAATATAATAACCGCCATTGTCCGGGTTTAAGTAGCGCGGCATAAAATCCTGCACTTCAAATGCTCCATCTTCACACTGGAAATGCGTTTTCAATATATTGGTCCTCGGGATGTAACTTTGGGTGATTTTTTTTAATCGCTTCGGAATAATTTTAAAGCTCCCTCCTTTTTCCTCATCCATCAAACTTGCAAACACCGACGACGAGTCAAACTTTGGCAAACACAACCAATCAATTGAACCCGTTTCTGAAACCAAAGCGGCACTTTTACAATTTCCAATTATCCCGTAATTCAAATTCTTCATACACGAATGTTAAACATCATTTAAAAACTGGTCCTTCTTTCAGTTTAATTTGATACCTTGAGAAAATTAATCCATTTTTATAGGCAGAGCAAAAAAACAAATAATAAAATGGAAACTCCCAAAAAAGCCAAAAAATTAACGCAGGCTTTTCAAATACGAAACAAAGCTGCTTCAGGGACGAGCTTCCATAACTTCTTTAACAACAATTCGTTTAAGAATGTGTTGAAAATGATAACACCCATTTTATAAAGAATTTAAAATTGACTGATAAAAAGCCACACTATGAGTAAAATTCACATTGTCTCGAACCGATTACCACTAAGTATAAATAAGGAAAATGATACGTTTAATTTGTCGCCAAGCGTTGGGGGCCTGGCTACCGGCATGCGCTCCGTTTACAAAGAATACGGAGGCAAGTGGGTTGGATGGCCCGGATTGGCTGAAGATGATTTAACAGGAGCTGAGCGCGATGAGATTGATGACAAACTGGTTGAAGAGGATTGCCTGGCAGTTCATTTAACCAAGGAAGAAATCAGCCTGTACTACGAGGGTTTTAGCAACAACGTCATTTGGCCGATGTTCCACTACTTTGCCCAATTTATCGACTACAACCCGAATTATTGGGAAGCCTACAAAAAAGTCAACCAAAAGTTTGCTGAAAAAGCCCTTGAAATTGTTGACGATGGCGATATTGTCTGGATTCACGATTACCAGTTGTTGCTGGTTCCTGAAATGATAAAATCGGTCAAACCCAATGTAACGATCGGGTTTTTCCTCCACATTCCTTTCCCTTCATTCGAGGTTTTCCGCATTCTCCCCTGGCGCAACGAACTGATCAGAGGCATGCTGGGTGCCGACCTGATTGGATTTCACACCTACGATTATGAACGTCACTTTTTCAGTTCTGTCAGGCGTCTGCTGGGCTACGAAATCTCTTTTAATGAAATTCACCTCGAAGACCGCATCATCTTAGCCGATGCCTTCCCCATGGGAATTGATTATGAGAAGTTCGAAAATCTGGCCAAGGACATCGCCCACAAGCCATTACAGGAGCGCTCAGAACTGCATCGGGAGTTGGAAAAATATTTCCTCGTTTCGCCTGAGCGCAAGCTCATTCTTTCCATCGACCGGCTCGACTACACCAAAGGAATCCCAAACAGACTGCACGCTTTCGAAAAATTTCTGAATAAATATCCCGAATTCAAAAACCAGGTTTCACTCATCATGCTGGTGGTGCCCTCGCGCGATGAAGTGGAGCAATACAAATTGCTAAAAAGTGAAGTCGATGAACTGGTTGGCCGAATTAACGGACAATACGGCGATGTGAATTACACGCCGGTTTGGTATTTCTACCGTTCGCTGCCTTTCGAAAACCTGATCGAACTGTACAGCAGCTCCGATGTCGCCCTCATTACCCCCGTTCGCGATGGCATGAACCTGGTAGCCAAAGAGTACATCGCCTCGCGTGTCAATCAAAGCGGCGTAATCATTATCAGCGAAATGGCCGGAGCAGTCAAAGAGCTGGGCGAAGCCATTATCATCAACCCTAACAACGAAGATGAAATTGCCGACAGCATTCAACAGGCTTTAACCATGCCCATAGAGGAACAGCGCCGCCGCATGCGTTACCTTCAGGACCGGATTCGCCGCTATGATGTATTTAAATGGTCAGGCGAATTTATCAAAGGCATGAAGAAAGTTGAAGGCATTCAACGAAACTTCCTGGCCAAAAAAATAACGCCTCAGGTGGGCAAAGAACTGACTGACGCTTTTGCAAAAGCCAGCAAAAGAGCGATCTTTCTTGACTACGATGGTACGCTGGTCAACTTTAAAAACGATCCGCAGGCAGCAAGCCCCGACGAAGAATTACACAACCTGATTACCAAACTCGAAGAAGACGAGAAAAATATGGTAACCGTCATCAGCGGGCGTGACCGCGACACCCTGGAAAAGTGGTTGGGAAACCATCGAGTCAACCTGATTGTTGAACACGGTGTTTGGTTGAAAAAGATTGGTGGTGACTGGCAAATGCTGGATAACATCAATGCCTCGTGGAAACCCGTCATCCGGCCAATTCTCGAAAATTTTGTTGACCGGACACCCGGAACTTTCATTGAGGAAAAAAATTATTCGCTGGTGTGGCACTACCGAAATTCGGTGCCCGAACAAGGCGAACTACGCGCCAACGAGCTCAAAGATGAATTGCGAAACATGATCGCCAACCACAACCTGGAAATCATGGAAGGCAACAAAGTGATTGAGCTAAAAGCCGGCGGAATCAATAAAGGCGTTGCCGCCTTGCGGTTTTTGCGCGAAAATGAATACGACTACATCATAGCCATTGGCGATGACTGGACCGACGAATACATGTTCCGCGAATTGCCCGAAACGGCTGTCACCATTAAAGTTGGGCTGAAAAGCACAGCGGCTTCTTATAAACTGGAATCGGTGAAATCGGTTCGAAGCTTTTTGAAAAACCTCGGTAAAAAATAGCATGGCATGCCCCATCCTTTGGTTGAGGAAAAAACTCTAGCTTTGGGGCATAACTTCTAAAATATGATTCGAATCTTATCAACCATACTTCTGGGCTTGATCCTATACACGGGTCAAGCCCAGAATGCCATTAACCGGCTCGATTCAAACGGACAAAAACAAGGTTTCTGGCAAAAAAAACAAAGCAATGGCAATTTGGCCTACGAAGGAACTTTTTTAAATGACCAGCCCCTTGGAGAGTTTAAACGCTACCACGCCAACGGATTGCTAAAAGCTCGTTTATTTTATCCTGAAGATTCAGACACCATTTCAGCTGAATTATTTGACATCCGGGGAAAGCTCATGGCAAAAGGACACTATGTGGGCGAAAAAAAACAAGGCCTTTGGCAATATTTTCAGAATGGGCAGTTGATTTCGGAAGAGGTTTTTGAGAACAATCAGAAACACGGAACCTCAAAAACCTATTACCCGACCGGTGAGCTGTTCGAAAAAACCGATTGGAAGAATGACCTGCAAACTGGCATTTATCGTGCCTACTTCAAAAACGGAAAACCTTATCTCGAATGTCGAATGGAGGGTGGGAAACGGGATGGAGCCTGCCAGGTTTACTATGAGAATGGCCAGCTTGAGCTGGATGCAATGTATGTTCAGGGACTCCGCAACGGTGACTGGAACTACTACCATCCGGACGGCACCTTTTCGCACACGCTAACTTATGATCTGGGACTGCTGCTCAACCCACAGGTTTTAGACAGCATTCAGCAAATTCAATTTAATGAGTTGGAGAAAAACCGGAGTAAATTGATCGATCCCGAGAAATTCATGGATAACCCAGGAAGGTATATGATGGAAAATCGCATTCCGGCACGTTAACCAAACCGATGTAAATTGGCAAAAATTGTCACATATGGTCTCAATTTTGGACTGAAGAACATGCTACAACGAAGCTGTCTGTTTTTCGTGCTTCTGCTCGCCGGATCAGCGTGTGCACAAGCCCAGCCAGCGAATTACTACTGGATTCAGTTTGCCGACAAAAATGGCAGCAGCTACAGCATCCACCAACCTGAAAAATACCTGTCGCAGCGTGCGATTGAACGGCGCCGAAAACAAAACATTGCAATCAATGCATCCGACCTGCCCGTTTCTCAGGTTTATCTTGAAGCATTATCAGCGAAAGGTGCTGAAATCATTCATACGTCAAAATGGATGAACGGCGTCACCATCAAGGCCAGTGATGCGGTTTATGCTGACATCATTCAGTCACTTGACTTCATCGCTTTTTCGGAGATGACCAAACCCGGACTTGCCTTAAAATCAACCACCAACAAGTTCAGGATTGAAAACCAGGGGGCCGAAATTGAGGAAGCCGCCTACGGCGCTTCCATCGATCAGCTGAAATTATTCAACGGACAAGGGCTTCACCACCGCGGGTTTTTGGGTCAAGGCATGCACATCGCCGTGTTGGACGCCGGCTTTTACAAAACCGATGAACTACCTGCTTTCGAGCGCTTGCAAGCCGAAGGCCGGATTTTGGGCACCCGCGATTTTGTTAATCCTGGCGGAAACGTCTATCTGGAGCATTCGCACGGAACCAATGTGCTGTCAACCATGGGTGGCGAGTTTAGCGGACAGTTGATAGGCACAGCCCCCAGGGCATCCTATTTTTTACTTCGTACAGAAGACGATGCAACCGAATATTTAATTGAGGAGGACAACTGGGTGGCTGCCGCCGAATTTGCTGACAGTGCCGGCTGCGACATCATCAACTCATCGTTGGGTTACACCACCTTTGACGACGAAAACATGAACCACACCTATGCCGACCTGGATGGCAAAACGACCCGCGTGACCCAAGCGGCCAACATGGCCGTGGAAAAAGGCATGTTGGTATTTGCAAGCGCCGGAAATGAAGCAAACGCATCGTGGAAATATTTGGTGGCCCCTTCGGACGGAGACCTGGTCATTGGGGTAGGTGCGGTGCGCAAGGACAGCATTTGGGCGCCTTTCAGCTCGCTGGGACCGGCAGCCGGCGGCGCCACCAAACCCAACCTGGTGGCCGTGGGCTGGGGAACCATTCTTCAAAAAACCGACGGCAGCATTGGCCCATCCAACGGAACATCTTTTTCATCGCCGGTACTGGCTGGCATGGCGGCCTGCCTGTGGCAAGCCCACCCCCCAGCAAGCAGTCAACAAATAAAGAATGCACTCGAAAAAAGCGCCTCGCAATACCTCCAGCCCAATGACACGCTAGGCTTCGGAATCCCCGATTTTGAACAAGCTGACCAGCTCCTGTCGGAACATGATCGGACTGAAATTACTCAAAACTGGCTGGCTGTTCCCAATCCTTTTCTCGACCAGGTTTTTCTTTACCAACAATCACCCAAAGTCTCTGAATCGGTTACCATCAGCCTGTTTTCCACAAATGGGAGCTTATTGCAAAAGCAAGTTTTCCACCAGCAACAGTCCTTTTTTCTATCGAATTTGGCTAACTTGCCTGCCGGATTGATTCTGGCAAAAATAGCATCCGACACCGAAGTTTCGGTCATCAAACTGGTGAAAATCAATCCGTAAACAAACGAGCTATGGCAACGGCACAACTTTCACTTTCTGAACTCAACAACCAAATAAAATCGAAGCTGGATGATGCTTTTCCGGCCTTGTTGTGGGTTAAAGCGGAAATCAGTGAGCTGAACAACAACCGCACCGGCCACTGTTATCTGGAGCTTGTTGAAGTGAATGAGCATACTAAGGAAGTGATGGCCCGGTGCCGCGCCATGATTTGGTCGTACACCTTTCGCATGTTAAAACCCTATTTTGAAACAACCACTGGCCAGATTTTTTCAGAAGGATTAAAAGTGTTAATCCAAGCCAAAGTGGAATTTCACCCGGTGTACGGACTGAGCCTCAACATTCGGGATATTGACCCCAGCTACACAATGGGCGACATGGCCCGCAAACGACGCGAAATTATTCTTCAACTCGAAGAAGACGGGGTGCTCGACATGAACAAAGAGCTGGAACTGCCTGTAGTTCCGCAGCGGATCGCCATCGTTTCGTCGCCCACGGCTGCCGGGCTTCAGGACTTTCAAAACCAACTGGCCAACAACGCCTACCACATTCATTTTTACACCAAGTTGTTTCCGGCCATCATGCAAGGAAAAGATGCTGCCGCTTCGATCATGATCGCACTGGAGCAAATTTTTCAATACGAAGATTTCTTCGATGTAGTCGTGATTATTCGCGGGGGAGGCGCCCAAATCGACCTGGCCAGTTTTGACGATTACGAACTGGCTTATCACATCACGCAGCTTCCGATTCCGGTCATTACCGGCATTGGTCATGATAAAGATGAAACAGCCGTTGACCTGGTCGCACATACCAAATTGAAAACGCCAACCGCGGTGGCGGAATTTTTGATCACTGGTGCGGCTGCCTTTGAGCAGATGCTGGATGAAACAAAAGAACGCTTTGTAGCAGAAATTGAAGAACGACTTGAAACTGAAAAACAGTTTCTCCAGCAAAGCCTGCAAACAATGAAACAGGGTGTCCGGCAAATCGTTAGCCAGGAGAACAACCGCTTTAAAATGACCAGCCTGAAACTGGAGCGATCCGTTCCTTCTTTTTTGAAAAGTAAAATTCAGCAACTTCAGCAACACAAATACCTGATTGAAAAACTGGGAACCGGACAGCTGGGCGAAGAAAAACACCAGCTCGCCCGTAAACTGGACAACCTGCACTTTTTTATCCAGCGGCAGTTTCGAATCAAACGAAACAAGCTGCAGCAGTCCAAGCAAGAATTAATCATCAGGGGGAAAAACAATCTGAAAGTACAGCGCAACAAGCTGTTGCATTTTGAAGGACAGGTTCGGCTGGTTGATCCGCAAAACGTTTTAAAACGAGGATACAGCCTGACCTACAAAGACAATCAGCTGGTGAAGTCGGTTGGCCAACTGACGATCGGCGATGAACTGGTCACCCGTTTGGCTGATGGAAAAGTAACAAGTAAACTCACAAAAAAATAAGCACCATGGCAACAAAAAAACCGAACTACCAGGAAGCCGTCAATGAGATTGATGAAATCCTCGCGAAAATTGAAAATGAAGAATTGGATGTCGATGAATTATCGACCCAGGTAAAGCGGGTTTCCAGCCTGATTAAGCTTTGTAAAGATAAACTGCACAAAACAGAAGAGGAAGTTGAAAATATTCTGAAGGAAATGGAAGAATAAAAAACGGGGAGTCAGCCATTGACTCCCCGTTATCACATCCTGTATTTATGCCTTGGCAATGTAGTCGGCAATCCAGTCGCCCACTTCCGAGGTTTTATAGGCTTTTCCTTCTGCAATGTCTTCGGTCACCACTTGTTCTTTCATGGAGGCGGCCACGGCATCGCGAATCAATTTCCCTTCATCCATCAGGCTAAAGGCATACTCAAACAACATGGCAGCTGATAAGATGGTGGCAATCGGATTGGCAATGTCTTTTCCGGTGGCTTGCGGATAGGAGCCGTGGATCGGCTCAAAAACCGAAGTATGAATCCCGATCGAAGCTGATGGCAACAATCCGAGCGACCCGGTAATCACGCTGGCTTCATCAGTCAAAATATCGCCAAACATGTTTTCGGTCACCATCACATCGAAGTTTTTCGGCCACTGGATGATTTGCATGGCAGCATTGTCCACAAACATGTATTCCGTTTTTACATCGGGATAATTGGGGGCCATTTCCTGCGCAACTTCGCGCCACAAGCGCGAGCTTTCCAACACATTGGCCTTATCGACCACCGTTAGTTTCTTGTTGCGCTTTAGCGCGAATTCGTACCCCAGTTTCAGAATGCGCTCCACCTCATCGCGGGTGTAGGTACAAGTATCGAAAGCTGTGTTGCCATTATCCTTGCGCCCCTTTTCGCCAAAATAAATGCCACCGGTCAACTCACGGATGGCAACAAAGTCAGCTCCTTCAACCAGCTCGCGGCGCAAAGGCGATTTGTGCAACAAGGATTCGAAAGTTTCTACGGGGCGGATATTGGCATACAAACCCAGTTTTTTGCGCATCAGCAACAAGCCCTGTTCCGGGCGCACTTTGGCTTTCGGATCGTTGTCGTACTTCGGGTCGCCAATGGCTCCGAACAGCACGGCATCGGCCTGCATACAGAGTTCATGTGTCTGTTCGGGGTAAGGCTCGCCAAGCTTATCGATAGCCACCGCGCCGGTCAAACCGAAGTTATATTCCAATTCATGATTAAACTTCAAGGCCACGGCTTTCACCGCTTTCATCGCCTGATCAATAATTTCAGGTCCTATTCCGTCTCCGGGGAGAACCGCTAATTTTAGTTTCATATTGTTCTACTTATTCTAATGTTTTGACTTCAATTTTGATTTTGCGCCAACACCAACACGATAATTCCAAGTCTTCATGGGTGGGCCAGCGCCTTTCGCTTTTACGCCTTTTCGAATTCCGCGCGGTGTTCCAACAGATTCAGCATGCGCACCGTTGCTTTGATGGCTGCCGCTGTCTGGTCCGGATCGAGTCCGCGGGTTTTAAACTCCCGGTCCAGCTCCCAAATGATCACACTTTCAACCAGCGCATCGGTTTTTCCCCCGGGAGGAATCGTCACGCTGTAGTCAAGCAACTTCGGAAAAGGCTTTTTTAGTCGTTTGTAAATATTCTTCAGCGCATTCATAAATGCGTCATATTGTCCGTCGCCCGAAGCACTGGCCTCGTAAGTTTTTCCTGAAATATCGATGCTTACCGTTGCCGAAGGTTTTAGCCCCATGGCATGCGACAACGCATAATTGTTGATGTGAATTTTTTGCTCCAGGCTTTCCTGCAACACATCAGCCACAATGTAAGGCAAATCTTCTGCAGTTACCGTTTCCTTTTTATCGCCCAGGTCGATGATTCGGTTGGTCACCTTTTTCAAAGCTTCGGGATCAAGATCAATGCCCATCTCTTCAAGATTCGCTTTAATATTGGCTTTCCCTGAAGTTTTACCGAGGGCATAACTTCGGACCCGGCCAAAACGTTCGGGCAGCAGATCGTTGAAATACAGGTTGTTCTTATTGTCACCATCGGCGTGAATCCCGCTGCACTGCGTGAATACAAACTCTCCAATCAAGGGCTTGTTTGTCGGAATGCGGATTCCTGAAAAGCTTTCAACCAACTTCGAAATCCGGTTCAACATGCTTTCATTCACCCTGGTTTGCATATGCAGGTGGTCTTTAATCGTGGCAATCACGCTCGAAAGCGGCGCATTACCAGCCCGTTCACCCAGCCCGTTGACGGTGGTGTGCACGCAACGCATTCCGGCCTTGATGGCATGAAACACATTGGCAATCGCCAAATCATAATCATTGTGCGCATGAAAATCGAACTTAACGTCCGGGAAACTTTCGATCATCTCCTTGCAAAAGTCATAGGTCTCATCCGGATCTAAAATACCCAAGGTATCGGGCAGCATGATTCGCTGAATATTCATTTCCTTCAGGCGCGAAATCATAAAATGGACATAGTCTTTTGAACTGCGCATGCCATTCGACCAATCTTCCAGGTAAACGTTTACGGCTATTCCCAGTTCCTCGGCATAATCAATCGACTTTTGAATATCGGCGATGTGTTCTTCAGGTGTTTTCCGAAGTTGCTGGGTGACGTGTTTGTAGGACCCTTTACAAAGCAGGTTTATCACCTTTCCTCCTGCACGGTTGATCCAGTCGAGTGAGATTTTTCCGTCCACAAAGCCGAGTATTTCTACCCGCCCAAGGTGTCCACGTTCGGCAGCCCAAGCCATAATTCTGCGGGCGGCTTCAAATTCGCCCTCGGAAACGCGGGCCGAAGCGATTTCGATACGATCAACGCCAACACTTTCGAGCAAGACTTTTGCTACGCTCAACTTCTCTGTATCGGTAAACGATACGCCCGAGGTTTGTTCTCCATCTCTCAGGGTGGTATCCATAATACTGAGCACCTCGTTTTGAACTTCAACCACTTTTCCCGTCATTGTATTTCCTTTACTTTTCAAATGCTTCAATCTCTTCTTTCATACCCACCAGAAAGTCGATGTCATCCAAACCGTTTTGCAAACAGTGCTTTTTATAAGGATTAATTTCAAATTCTTCCGACTCGCCGGTAGCCAGCAGCGTGAATTTCTGGTTTTCCAAATCCACTTCAAACTGTGTTGATGGATCGTTTTCGATGGCCTGGAATATTTTTTCGAGGAAAGCGGGTGAAACAATCACTGGTAACAGACCATTGTTCAGTGCATTTCCTTTAAAAATATCAGCAAAAAAGCTGGACACCACGACCCGGAAACCATAATCGTAAATCGCCCAAATGGCGTGTTCTCGACTTGATCCACTTCCAAAGTTTTTACCGCCAACCAAAATTTTTCCTTCATACCGATCATCGTTCAGTGGAAAGTCTTCAATGGGTTGATTGGCTTTGTTGTAGCGCCAATCGCGAAACAGGTTATCGCCAAAACCTTTCCGTTCCACCGCTTTCAAAAAGCGGGCAGGAATAATCTGGTCGGTATCTACGTTTTCAACAGGCAGCGGTACCGCCCTCGATGTTAATGTTTTAAATTTATCGTATGCCATTTTTATTTATTGTTAGAAGCCCCTCCTTCCCCACTTTCCGGCAATTTCCGGAGAGAAGAAAAGGGGGGCACAATTCGATATTCATTTAACTGCACTCATTAAGCTGATTCCTTTCGAAAACTTTACATCAGCTCGCGTGGGTCGGTAATCACGCCGGTTACTGCCACAGCTGCTGCGGTAAGCGGACTGGCCAGCATGGTGCGGGCTCCGGGCCCCTGGCGACCTTCAAAGTTCCGGTTCGAGGTTGAAACCGCGTATTTACCTTCCGGTATTTTATCATCGTTCATGGCCAAACAGGCAGAGCACCCCGGCTGACGAAGTGCCATGCCGGCTTCTTCAAAAATCTTGTCCAGCCCTTCAGCAATAATCTGCTTTTCAACCGCTTTCGATCCGGGTACCAGCCACACATTCACGTCGGCAGCTTTTTTCCGTCCCTTCACAAATTGGGCAAAGGCCCGGAAGTCTTCAATCCGTCCGTTGGTACAGCTTCCGAGGAAAACGTAATCAACTTTCTTGCCCTTCATGGCTTCGCCCGGATGATAATCCATGTATTTCAGCGATTTCAAAAAGGTTGATTTATCAGTTCCCTGCAAGTCTTCACCCATGGGAATGTGGTGCGTTACACCAATGCCCATGCCCGGATTTGTTCCGTAGGTAATCATCGGCTCAATGTCGGCTGCATCAAAATGATACTCGGTATCAAACTGCGCATCCGCATCCGATTTCAAGGACTGCCAATACTCCACCGCTTTGTCCCAATCGGCTCCTTTTGGAGCAAACTGACGCCCTTTGATGTAGTTGATGGTTGTTTCATCGGGTGCAATCATGCCACCTCGCGCGCCACTTTCAATACTTAAGTTGCAAAGTGTCATTCGGGCTTCCATACTCAGACTTGTAATGGCCGACCCGGCATACTCAATAAAATGGCCCGTGCCGCCGCTGGTCGAAATTTGCGAAATGATGTACAGGGCGATGTCTTTTGATGTAACCCCTTTGCCCAACTCGCCATCAACGGTGATGCGCATTTTTTTTGGTTTTGGCTGCATAATACATTGGCTGGCCAGCACCATTTCCACTTCGCTGGTTCCAATTCCAAAGGCAATGGCGCCAAAAGCGCCGTGCGTTGACGTATGGCTGTCACCACAGACGATAGTCATACCAGGCTGCGTCAAACCCATTTCAGGGCCAATGATGTGAACCACCCCATGTCCTTCGCTTCCCAAACCATGGTAGGTAATGCCGTGCTCGTCGCAATTGCGTTTCAGCATTTCCACCTGGTGGCGCGAAAGCTCATCCTTGATGCTTAATTCCTGATCGATGGTTGGCACGTTGTGGTCGGGTGTGGCCGTTGTTTGATCGGGACGGAAAACTTTGAGTCCACGGTTCTTCAATCCTAAAAAGGCAACCGGGCTGGTCACTTCATGAATAAAATGACGATCGATATACAATACACTTGGGCCTGCCTCCACTTTCTTCACCACGTGGGCATCCCAAATTTTGTCGAATAATGTTTTTGCTTCCAATTTATTTTCTTTTTAAAAGTTACACTTCTTTATTTAACCGGAATCTTGTTCACCGCGTCCAGAAATGCTTCTACCGAAGCGGTAATAATGTCAGTGTGTGCGCCAAACCCAAAGAATTTCACGCCTTCAAAGTCCAGTTCCATATGCACTTTACCCACATCATCACTTCCTTTGGTGATGGCCTGAATCAGAAACTCCTCTAAAGTAACCTGCCGGCGAATGATTTGTTTAACGGCATTGATTGCCGCATCCACGGGCCCGTTGCCTGAAGCTGTCGCATCAAACTTCTCTCCCGCAATGTCAATGCGTACCGAAGCCATCGGTTGCAACGATTTTCCGCTGATCACCTGCAGGAAGTCCAGTTTTATGCGACGTTCTTTTTGCTCGGCATCGCCAACCAACAGGGCGACATCGTCATCGCGAATGTCTTTCTTCTTGTCGGCCAGATCCAGGAATTTTTCATAGACCTCATCCAGCTGCTCCTTATTCAGCTCAAAACCCATAATCTCCAGACGATGTTTCAAAGCGGCACGTCCGCTGCGGGCGGTCAACACAATGGATGATTCATTGATACCAACATCGGTCGGGTCGATAATCTCGTAATTTTCCCGATTCTTCAGCACGCCATCCTGGTGAATTCCGGAGGAATGTGCAAAAGCGTTTCGGCCCACAATGGCTTTGTTGGGCTGCACGGGCATGTTCATCAAGTTCGAAACCAGGCGGCTTGTTTTATAAATATTTTTCGTGTTGATGTTGGTATCGATGTTCAACACCTGGTAGCGACTTTTTAAGGTCATCACCACTTCTTCAAGCGAAGTATTTCCGGCACGTTCTCCAATTCCGTTGATGGTTACCTCGGCTTGGCGGGCACCATTCATAATTCCGGCAATGGTATTGGCTGTTGCCATGCCCAGGTCGTTGTGGCAGTGCGTTGCAATGACTGCCTTTTCAATGCCACGAACATTATCAACCAGGTACTTAATTTTTTCGCCAAACTCATAAGGCAAAGTGTAGCCTGTTGTATCGGGAATATTCACGACGGTAGCTCCAGCCTTAATCACGGCCTCAACCACCTGCGCCAGGTATTCATTGTCAGAACGGCCAGCATCTTCGGCATAAAATTCCACATCCTCCACATACTTCTTCGCATATTTTACAGCAGCAACAGCACGCTCGAGAATCTTCTCCGGAGTTGAATTGAGTTTGTTGTAAATGTGATAAGGTGATGTGCCGATTCCGGTGTGAATCCGTCCCTTCTTTGCATATTTTAGGGCTTCGGCGGCAGCATCAATGTCTTTCTCAACGGCGCGGGTTAGGGCACAAATGGTTGGCCAGGTCACCGCTTTTGAAATTTCAACTACTGAATTGAAGTCACCCGGGCTTGAAACAGGAAATCCAGCTTCGATGATATCGACGCCCAATTCCTCTAACGCTCTGGCCACTTCAATTTTCTCAACCGTGTTTAACTGACACCCAGGAACCTGCTCCCCGTCTCGCAAAGTGGTGTCAAAAATGTACAATCTGTCGCTCATGATGGAATAATTTATAATTGTTCTTTTTCAATATTTCACTCAAAGAAAAAAGCCACTCTCGTTTGAGAATGGCTTTATGTCTGTGTTTTATAAGTTTCGTTACTCCATACCATTCTCATTACCGCATCCAAAGTAGAATACCGAGTAGAATACCGAGAATAGAAATGGAATAAATTCGTGTCATTTTTTCAATGATTTCCTGCAAATATCACAATTTAATTTTAAACTGAAAACAGAATGGCCTTTTATTTTACGATTCTTAATAAAAAGATTTTGTGGTCTTATTCTTGACTCGCTCCGAAAAGTCATCCGATGAATAATCCTGCCCAATGTGGTGATGTCTCTATCTTATAAGAAATTTAATTATTCATTCATCGGATGACTCGAATTGTCGGCTAATCATCCCATCAAAAAGATTTCCTATAAAACCAATCCTTTTCTGTAACATTTCTTATTAGCTTGCATCAAAGAGGCAAAACTTAAAAATTGAAACAATGGAAGATTTGATGTTAGCATTGATTTGGCTGGGATTTTTTGCCAGTGTCTTTTTGGGATGGTACTATTTTCTGCAAGCCAGAAATAAAGAACGCATGGCACTCATTGAGCGCGACAAGGATGTTTCGGAGATTTATGCCAAACGCGAAGTCAGTTTTCGATTTCCCTGGCTGAAATTGGGCATGTTGGTGACAGGGATTGGCGTGGGACTCACGACTGTGATCATCCTCACCCTAAACCCGATGTGGGACAACTTGATCCAAAAAACCGACGGAGCAGCCATTTTTGCATTTATCCTGCTTTTTGGTGGCATCGCGATGGTCATCGCCCATTTCATTGACAAGCCGAAAAGCAAATAATGTCAATGGACAACCTTTACATCCAGAAAGTCTTAAACGGCGACACCGAGGGATTCAGGTATTTTATAAGCAATTATAAAGACCTGGCCTTTTCGGTGGCTATTGCTGTTGTTAAAGATGAATTTTGGGCCGAAGAGGTTGTCCAGGAATCGTTTATCAAAGTGTTTCAGAAATTGAAAACTTTCAAGGGACATTCGAGCTTTAAAACCTGGTTTTACCGGATTGTCATCAACGAAGCGTTCCAGCGAATGCGGGAAGAAAAGAAGCAGCACACCTACCAAAATGAACTTCGGGAAACCGAGCTCGATTCGGTAGAAGGCAACCTGAACGGCCTGACACCGGAAGAGCAAAGCGTGTTGGTGCAGGAAGCGCTAAAACTGATTCCACCGAAGGAAAGTTTGGTACTGCGCTTATTTTATTTGGAAGAACAACCCAGCAAAACCATTGCCGACGAAACCGGCTGGAGCGAAGCCAATGTGCGTGTAATTTTGCACCGGGGCCGCAAAAATATGCTGGCGGCTGTGAATCAACTGATGCTAAAAGAGCTAAAAACGATCTGAAATGGATAAGAAAAATCAAGAAGAAAGACTGATCAAAAACTTGATGAAGCATTCGCTCACGAAAATGCCGTTTGAGGATTTTGAAGCGCGCATGATGGACAGAATCCACCAGGAAAAGCGTCAGCAGGAATCGGTAGCCAACAACATCCGATATGCCTGGATGTTCTTTTTTGTCGGGCTTTTTCTGGGCTTAGGCATCACCAACATGACGGCCAACCTGAGCATTCAGCTTTATGGAATTTCGCTGAAACAAGTCACCTTAATCATACAAATTGGCCTTGCCCTGGTGCTGCTATTCCAATTTGAAAAACTGCTAGACTTGTCCTTTCGCAAAAAAACCTGAACCAAACCGTTTAAGTCACTTTAAAGGTTTGATCCAGGTTCAGTCAGCATCAATTTCTTCCGGTTAAAACACAGTCACGGGAGGCAGTTCTTCCTGTTTTTCAAAACGAATGGTGGCCACCAAAACTTCGTCGTCGCCCCATTGCTGTGGCGGACAAGTCAACTGCAATCCTTTTCCCCTCACCCGGGCATGGCGGATTTTATCCAGCCCTTCCTCATTCGGAAACAACGAGCCTTCCACATGATGAACGATATAATCTTTCTCGCGATTGTATTCGTAACTCCCAAAATACGAAACTCCTTTTAAGGTTTCTCCATCCTGCTGCCGGGGCATGTATTGCACTGAAAAGTGACCCGATGCCGAATAGTGGATGTATCCAACAGCGTCTTCGCCAAATGGATAGACGATTTCGCCGTTTTCTTTTTCTGCCTCAAACGACAGGAGCTTATAAGTGCCTTCAATGATACTCTTCATAGTTTAAATTTTTGAATACGAATATTACACTTTTAACCGCAAAATCCACCTCAAAAAAACATGTTTAAAAGACAGGTTATTGGTGATTGGAATTTGGTCCGCCAGCTGGCGGATTATCCCAAGGCAACATCCAGGGTCATCATCACCGCAAACCCAAGCATGGCTCCAATGGTGGCAATGTCGGTATTCTTTTGCAACTGCGATTCGGGAATCAGTTCCTCCACCACAACATAGATCATGGCACCCGCGGCAAACGAAAGTGCATAAGGCAGAATCGGCTGCATCATCATCACCGCAGCAGCGCCAATTACCCCGGCAATCGGCTCTACAATTCCGGATGCTTGTCCATACAAAAAGCTCTTTCGCCGACTAAAACCTTCGCGACGCAGGGGAACTGAAACAGCGGCTCCTTCCGGAAAATTCTGAATACCAATACCAATGGCCAAAGCCACAGCCCCGGCCAAAGTTGCTGCCGGAACGCCGTCAATTGGGGCACTGGCAGCCACCGCGCCAAAGGCCACACCCACTGCGAGCCCTTCGGGAATGTTGTGCAAGGTAATGGCCATCACCAGCAACACACTGCGCCGCCAGGTGGTTGGAACCCCCTCCGCTTCGCTGGTCGGAAACCCAAGGTGAAGGTGAGGCAACAACTGGTCGGCCAGCCACAAGAAGGCGCCGCCTCCCAAAAAACCGATGACAGCGGGAATCCAGGGATGATCGCTGGTTTGCCGGGCCATTTCGATCGCGGGGTTCAGTAGCGACCAAAAGCTGGCGGCAATCATGACCCCGGCTGCAAAACCAAGCATGCCATCCAGCACCTTTCGGTTGATGCGCTTAAAAAAGAAAACCATGGAAGCCCCGAGCGCTGTCACGCCCCAGGTAAATAAGGTTGCCAATAGTGCCTGGATAACAGGCCCTTGATCAATAAACCAAGAAATCATAATCGAATTCTGTTTTCGTTTGAAGTTTCGCTTTTTGTCCCGTTGAAAATACAAAAAATAACCGATCGCACAGGCGAGTTGTTCAACGGTTTTGCTTCATCCTGCGACTTTCGCTTCAAATGGCTCAAATCGTAACAAACAAGTCCATGGAAATCGATCGTAAATCAGTTCCCTAAAGTTCCAGCAATGCTTTTATCTTATCATCATAATTGCGGCCACTCACCAACTTTGTCTTTTCGACATCATCCAAACGAACGACATACCGGCACCCCGAATGCTTGTCTATTTCATGAATCAAAGACGAGTTGACCATTAGACTGCGGTGTATGCGTATGAAGTTTTCAGGTAGTTTGTCTTCCAGAAATTTCAAGCTGTGATCAATAAGATACCTTTTACCATCTTTCATCACAATCGAAACATACTTATCCTCAGAAATAAAATAGCTAACATCGGTTATCCGTATGAGCAACATCCGGTCACCAATTTTCACAGGAATACTGGTCACCGATTTTCGCTTTTCAGGCGAAGAGTAGCGCGACAAAAGTCTCAACACCTGTTCTTTATTCCAGTCCTCCTTCAAATACCGGAGCTTTTCAATGGATCTTTTAACCCGCTCTTCTTTTACCGGTTTCACAAGATAATCGATGGCTGCCGTATCGAAGGCCTCCAAGGCATAATCGTCATAAGCTGTACAGAAGATCACGGCGGGAAAATGGCTCATTTTCTGAAGCACTTCAAAACCGTTCAGTCCCGGCATTTGAATATCCAGAAAAATCAGGTCTGGCTTCAATTGGTCAATCAAGCTCACGGCCTCCAAACCATTGGTGGCCTCACCGACAATTTCAACTTCAGGAATATCACCTAATATTTGTTGCATTCGCTGCCTGGCAGGGCCTTCATCGTCAATAATAATCGTTCGGTAGTGATTGCTTAACATGCTGTTTTTTGTTACGAAAAAGGTAAAACAATAAGAATGTATTTCTCAGGCTCATTTTCCCACTTCAACCAAGCCTTGTTTTGGTAGATCAAATTTAGCTTCTCCTGAATACTTTGCAAACCATAGCCAGCGATAGGCTCACTAGGAAAACCAGGGCCGTTATCAAAAACCATGATCTTCAGTTGCTTGTTGTGCCGCTCAACCACAACTCGAATTTGCCCGTTGCTGGTCAGTTTTGAAAGGCCATGTTTCACCGCATTCTCAACAAGCGGTTGAATCAAAAACTGTGGAATCAGGACCTCTTCAAGTTCCCTTGAAATCTGTATTTCATAGTTGAGTCGATCTCCGAAGCGCACTTTCTCAATGGTCAGGTAGGTTTCAATCGATTCAATTTCCTCCTTTAAGCTCACCGTCTGCTTTTGCTCCTTATTGAGCGAATACTTAAAGAAATCGGACAAAGCCAGAGCCATTTGCTCGGTCTTTCGGCCATCGATCCTGGCCAGACTAGCTATCGAATTCAACGAATTGTACAAGAAGTGAGGATTGATTTTAGACTGCAACGACTGCAGCTCAGCTTGTTTATGTAACTCGCTTAATTGCGCCAGTTGCACATCTTTCTCACGCAACAGATTGCGCGACTGCATGCTCATGTATATGTAAAACGTCCGGGCTACAGCAATAAGCGAACAAAACAAAACGGTTGTGACTGTAACACCAAAAATAACCTCCTTACCACCATTTGACGGCATAATCACGGTTAAACCCATTGGCAGTAACGCAGGAATAAACGTCGTGGTCAAAAAGGGAATTAGCGTATTCAGCAATAAATTGTCTTTCCGGTTTTGAAGAATGCCAAATTCGACCAGGTAGATAAGAATAATGCTGATGACACCCAAAGCAGCTTGGCCTAACGTATTGGCAAGAACAATGAAATATTCAAATTTGACATTCAAAAAATACACATTGATCGACGTTGAAACAGCGACTTGTATCAAATAAGCGAGAAAAACCAACATGCTCTGCCCGAGAAACTTACCAAAATCATAATGATGATTTTTGATCACTCCGGCCTGCACAATCAGAATCAAATAAATAATCGCAATCAACATCCCAATTAATTGAGCACCGGAACTCACATAAAACCGGTTTCTCGGTGTGACGCTCTTGAATGAAACCGGAGGTTCTGCCTTTACGCCTCGCGAGCGATCGTCAAAAACTTTGGAATATAAAGCCTTTATTATTTTTCTATCAATAGCGTGAAAGGTGATATCCTCCGGTTTTTTTTCGTCAAAAACTGCTCCAGCTATTCGATTGCGCGGATAGCTGGAATATCCATCGTTTTTAGAACAATCAACTATTGCGCGTACCAAATAATAATAAAGAATCTTTTTTCTTTCCGGAAGCGATGTATTATTGGGAATATTTAGGATAACACGACTTTCTACAATTTCTCTCGAATTATTACGAGCTTCAATCTGGTTTTCTTTTTCTTTGTTTGTTGGGCTGTTAATTTCAAGAACCAGATTGGCTGTCCCGACTTCTATCACGTAAACATCCCACGCATCAATGAGGGAGTCGAGCATGCTGGCGTATTCCTTAACAATATTTTGGTCGTCAGGAGTTGGATTGCCATCTAAACGAATCAAAATGTTTGAATAATAGCGAATCGGAACAGAATCGATTAGGAATTTGGTGTTGATTTGGTCCCAAACGTCAGGCTCAAACTTAAGGCTCAAGTCAGATCCCGCCCGGGTTAGAAACCCAAAGAGAAAAACGAGTAAGCTTAATAAAACGTATTTTTTCATGGATACTAGTTTAAAGGTTTAGGCAAAGAACCTTTAAAAAAGATGAATTTAAAAGAATATTCTGACAAGCTGCAAAATCAGCCGGATAAAATGCAAAAAAGCCCCACCTTCGCAGATGGAGCTTCTTGATATTTTCGGTTCCCCTGCTTCAAAATTCGCCGGGGAATAGTCAATCAATTAGTAAATCGCCTTCATGGCAGCCATGGCTGCACGCAGCTCTTCGCCGATGATTTCCACATCGTGGTAGCGAATCTGTGCATTCACTTCAATCAGCCGCTTGTTGTCGACATGGTTATCGAAACCTTCACCATAAGTTTCGCCAATCACGTCGAGTTCAATTTTCTTCATGAAATCACCCAGCAACGGCTTGCAGGCATGATCGAACAAGTAGCAACCATATTCGGCGGTATCGGAAATTACCCGGTTCATCTCGAACAGTTTTTTACGCGCAATGGTATTGGCAATCAGCGGGGTTTCGTGCAACGACTCATAATATGCCGACTCTTCTTTGATTCCGGCTTCGGTCATGGTTTCAAAAGCCAGCTCAACACCCGATTTCACAAAAGCCACCAGCAATACGCCATTGTCAAAGTATTCCTGCTCGCTGATTTCTTCGTCGGTTGCCGGTGTTTTTTCGAAAGCCGTTTCACCCGTTGCCGCGCGCCAGGTCAGCAGGTTTTTGTCGTCATTGGCCCAGTCTTCCATCATGGTTTTGGAGAATTCGCCCGACATGATGTCGTCCATGTGCTTTTGAAACAGCGGACGCATAATGTCTTTCAATTCTTCAGCCAATTCGAAGGCTTTAATTTTGGCCGGATTCGACAAGCGATCCATCATATTCGTGATTCCACCGTGTTTCAAGGCTTCGGTAATCACTTCCCATCCATATTGAATCAATTTCGAAGCATAACCCGGCTCAATGCCTTTTTCAATCATTTTATTGAACGACAAAATCGAACCGGTTTGCAACAAGCCACACAAGATGGTTTGCTCACCCATCAAATCCGATTTCACTTCGGCCACAAACGACGAACGCAAAACGCCAGCTTTGTGCCCACCCGTAGCTACGGCGTAGGCTTTGGCAATTTCAAATCCATCGCCATTCGGATCATTTTCCGGGTGAACAGCGATCAGGGTTGGCACCCCAAAACCACGCTTGTATTCTTCGCGCACTTCAGAGCCCGGTGATTTTGGCGCCACCATAATCACGGTAATGTCTTTCCGGATTTGCATGCCTTCTTCCACAATGTTGAACCCGTGCGAATAGGAAAGCGTGGCCCCTTTTTTCATCAGGGGCATCACGGCTTCAATCACACTGGAGTGCTGCTTGTCAGGTGTCAGGTTGATCACCAAGTCGGCCGTTGGCAACATTTCTTCGTAAGTTCCTACTTTGAAGTTGTTGTCTGCCGCATTTTTATACGACTGGCGCTTTTCCTTGATGGCTGCTTCGCGCAGGGTGTACGATACATCCAATCCCGAGTCGCGCATGTTGAGCCCTTGATTTAGTCCCTGGGCCCCGCATCCAACGATCACCACCTTTTTGCCTTCCAGCTTTTTTACGCCGTCTGCAAATTCTGACTGATCCATAAACTCGCAGGTTCCCAATTGTTCCAATTGCAGACGCAACGGAAGTGTGTTAAAATAATTTGCCATTTGCTTTATACTTTTTTAGATAATTTTTCAATGTAAAATACAAGTCATCATACTGTAATTGGATGAATCCGGTTACGCTCCATCCGTATATTAGTCAATCTGGTTCAGCAAGTTGTCGCGTTCCATTAGGAACTCCGACAAACGCTCGATCGGGTCGCGGGTAATGGCCACACGCCCCGAGCGAATAAACTGCAGCACGCCAAACTGGTTTAAGGCCTCAAACAACTCCTGTGTTTCTTCCTTGTGTCCGGTTTTTTCGATCACGGTGTATTCGCGGGTAATTTCCAGAATACGGGCACCGGCTTTGCGAACCAGACGTTCAACCTGGTCGCTGTCGTACAAGGTATCGGTTTGAACCTTGTACAGTGCAATTTCCTGAAAAACCATCTCATCGTTGGTGTGGTAAAAGGCTTTGAGGACTTCGACCACTTTTTCCAGTTGCCCCACCACTTTTTTCACGCGGTCTTCTTCTTCTCTGACCACGATGGTGAATTTTGAAATCCCCTTGATGGCCGATTCAGAAACCGTTAAACTTTCAATGTTCATTTTACGCCTGGTAAAATTGATCGTAATCCGGTTGAGCAAACCGATGTGGTTTTCCGAATATATGGTAATGATAAATTCCTGTCTCATTGTGTCAATTTTTAAAGATTAAGCTTCAAGAATAATGTCTGAAACTGATGCTCCTGACGGAACCATGGGGAACACGTTGTCTTCCTTCTCGACAACAACCTCCAGCAAATATGGGCCGTCGTGATCAAGCATCCTTTGAATGCCGTCTTCCAATTCTTCGCGTTTAGTTACTTGGTGCCCTTCCATTCCGAAACCTTTTCCAATCATAATGAAGTCCGGGTTTTGCAGTTCGGTAAATGAATAGCGTTTTTCAAAGAACAGCTGTTGCCACTGACGCACCATTCCGAGGAAATTGTTATTCAGGAGAATGATTTTTACCGGCAGTTTGTTTTGTACGATGGTGCCCAGCTCCTGCAAGGTCATTTGGAAACCACCATCGCCCACAAAGCAGCAAACGGTACGGTCTTTAGCGCCCAGCTGCGCTCCCATGGCCGCCGGAATGGCGTAGCCCATGGTTCCGAGTCCGCCGGACGTGACGTTACTCTTGGATTGGGTAAACTTGAAGTAGCGCGAGGCGATCATTTGTTGTTGGCCCACATCGGTGACCAACACCGCATTGTGCTTGGTTTTTTCTGAAGTGATACGAACAGCCTCACCCATGGTCAGTCCAACTTTATCGGGGCGAATGTCTTTATCAATCACTTTCTCACGTTCAATTTGATCGCAGTCCCGGAACTCCTGAATCCACGCGTCGTGGTTGTTTTCCTTCACGTTGTCGATCAGCATGGCCAGCGATTTTTTGGCATTCCCCAGAACGGCCACATCGGTTTTGATAATCTTATCAATCTCTGCCGGATCCACTTCGAGATGAATAATCTTGGCATTTTTGGCGTATTCGCTCACCTTTCCGGTCACCCGGTCATCGAAGCGCATGCCGACGGCGATAATCAAATCGGCCTCGTTCGTTTTAATGTTGGGCCCGTAATTTCCGTGCATCCCCAACATGCCCACATTCAGCGGATGATCGGTTGGCATGGCCGATAAACCAAGCAAAGTCCAGGCTGCCGGAATCCCGGTTTTCTCCACAAAAGCTTTCAGCTCCGCTTCGGCTTGGGCAATGATGACGCCTTGGCCGAAAAGCAACAATGGTTTTTTCGCCTGATCAATCAGCCAGGCAGCAGCCTTCACCTTAAATGGATCAACCTGATGCTCGGGAATATAGGAACGGATTTTCTTACACTTTTTATAGCTGAAATCAATTTCCTGGAACTGGGCATCTTTGGCAATATCGAGCAGCACAGGCCCCGGACGACCCGATTGCGCAATGTAAAATGCTTTGGCAATGGCATCAGGAATTTCATCGGCGTTGGTAATCTGATAATTCCATTTGGTGATGGGCATCGAAATACCCACCACATCCGACTCTTGAAAAGCATCGGTACCGAGCAGCGGCGAAGCCACTTGTCCGGTAATGCAAACCAAGGGAATCGAGTCAATCATTGCATCGGCGATTCCGGTAATCAGGTTGGTGGCACCTGGCCCCGAGGTGGCAAAACACACGCCAGCCTTGCCAGTCACTTTGGCATAACCTTCGGCGGCATGCACGGCACCTTGCTCGTGGCGGGTCAAAATGTGAGACACTTGTTTGTCGTAATCGTAAAGGGCATCGTAAATGGGCATGATCGCCCCGCCCGGATATCCAAAAATGGTATCAACGCCTTCTTCCAACAAGGAAAGAATAACGGCTTTTGAACCTGTAATACGCTTTATTGCCATAATATATGAGTTTTTAATTTGTTGCTAATCAATTAATCGAATGGCGCCTTGATCTGCCGATGAAACCAGGCTGGCATAGGCTTTCAGCGCTTTGCTGACCACGCGGTTTCTGCCGGCAGGCCGATAGGCTGCTTTACCTTTTGCTTGTTCGGCCGCTTTTCTTTTGGCCATTTCTTCATCCGAAATCAGCAGGTTGATCTTGCGTTCGGGAATGCTGATTTCGATGAGGTCACCGTCTTCAATCAGCGCGATTTCGCCACCGGCTGCTGCTTCGGGAGATACGTGCCCAATCGAAAGGCCGGAAGTTCCTCCGGAAAATCGCCCATCGGTAATCAGGGCACAGGCCTTATCCAGTTTCATGGATTTGATATACGAGGTGGGATACAACATTTCCTGCATGCCCGGTCCGCCCTTCGGCCCTTCGTAGCGGATGACCACCACATCACCGGCCTGCACAGAGTCGCCAAGAATTCCATTGACCGCATCATCCTGCGACTGGAATACCTTGGCAGTTCCTTTAAAAGTGTACACTGAAGGATCGACACCTGCTGTTTTAATAATGCATCCGTTGCGGGCAATGTTTCCAAACAAAACAGCCAATCCGCCATCTTTGCTGTAAGCATGCTCCAAATCACGGATGCAGCCTTTTTCACGATCGGTGTCCAATGCTTTATAATAACTTTCCTGTGAGCCCATCACATTGTTGCGGACTCCGGCCGGAGCCGATTTGTACTTGGTGATCACTTCTTCGGAAACCTCCGGATTCATGACATCATATTTCTGAATGGCCTCAGCCAGCGTCAGTCCGTCAACCCGCGAAACGGAAGTATCGAGCAAACCCGCCCGGTCCATTTCGGCCAAAATACCGAGAATTCCACCCGCCCGGTTTACATCTTCGATATGATACTCGGAATTGGGTGCCACCTTACACAAGTTGGGCGTGTTGCGCGAAAGCTTATCAATATCTTCCATCGTAAAATCAACCCTGGCTTCGTGTGCAATGGCCAAAATATGCAGCACCGTGTTGGTGGAGCCGCCCATCGCGATATCGAGTTTCATCGAGTTTTCGAACACCGCTTTGGTCGCAATTCCTCGAGGGGTTACCTTTTCGTTGCCGTTTTGGTAATGGTCGTAAGTGATGTCGATAATGCGGTTGGCTGCTTCGGCAAACAGTTTGTTACGATTGGCATGGGTCGCCACAATGGTTCCGTTTCCGGGCAAAGCCAGCCCAAGGGCTTCGGCCAAACAGTTCATCGAGTTGGCGGTAAACATGCCCGAGCAAGATCCGCAGGTTGGACAAGCTTCCTGCTCCACGCGCAAAATGGTTTCGTCCGACACCGAATCATCGGCTGCCATTACCATCGCATCAACCAAGTCGTACGACTTCTCATCGATCTTTCCAGCTTCCATCGGTCCTCCTGAAACAAAAATGGCCGGAATGTTTAAACGCATTGCGGCCATCATCATTCCCGGAGTAATTTTATCACAGTTTGAAATGCAGATCATCGCATCGGCTTTGTGCCCGTTGCACATGTACTCAACACTGTCGGCAATCACATCGCGCGAAGGCAACGAATACAACATCCCATCATGCCCCATGGCAATGCCATCATCAATGGCAATGGTATTAAACTCAGCGGCAAAACAGCCTCTTTCCTCAATCAGGGCCTTAATTTCCTGACCAATATGATGCAAGTGAACATGCCCCGGAACAAACTGGGTAAACGAATTAACAATGGCAATCATGGGCTTTCCAAATTGCTCTTCCTTCACCCCATTGGCTCTCCACAGACTTCGGGCTCCCGCCATCTTGCGTCCTTCGGTGGTTGTGGCTGATCTTAATTTTTTCTGCATTTTCAATCTGATTTTTTATTTTTAAAAAAGCCCTTCTCATAGAGAAAGGCTTTCGAATTTTATTTGTTCAACAATCCCCGGCCTTTCTTAGTGAAACACTAGAATGACGACTAGAAGGACCAAATGAATTGTTGTAAACTGTCTCATAAATCAAAGTGCTATAAATGAAAAAAGCCATTCCCCCTGATGAGAATGGCTATCGGTTAACCCAACGTACGACATCCTCACTTCGCCTGCGAAATGACCACGACTAGAAGAATAAGGACGTTGGATATGATAGCCTGTAATTTCATTTTTATTGTTATTAGTGGAGCAAATGTAGAAATTAATCCGCAAAGACAAAATTAATTCGTAAGTAAAAACTAGTTTTTTTCTGTGATTTAATACCTAAAGCCAATCTCTGCAAATAAAATAGAAGAAGAAATCAACTTACAACTTATAAAAGCGACGAAAGAAAGGCTTTGAAAACCAAGCAATCAACGCCTCAACAATACTCTGCCTGCGATTCGTCCCATCTGACACAAGCAGAAAAGCGTTGCCGACTAAATTTTCTTTTCACCGGCGAATAGCGACAACACAATTCAAGACAAGCCGTTTTCTGAAACCCTTGATTTTAGTGGTCCCCGAGTAGGTATCACCCTCCCCGGCGGCTTTTCACCCCCCACAACGGAAAATCACCTACCCCTGCCTGAAATTTCATCGCTACAGCGGGAAATGCCCCTCCACGATAGGAAATTTCGGCTCCACAATGAAAAACGAGCAGCCCCTGAGCAGAATTTCAGCTCCACAGCGCGAAATGACCTCTCCCTGATCCTGTTTTTGTGTCGCAATTACCTCTGCAGATCCGTCAATCGGTCATTTTTCTAATTTAATCGGCAGTAGGAAGCCTCCCCTAAGCCATTTTTTGAATTTAACTGGCACCGGGAAGCGCCCCCGGGGCAAATTCTCGAAGTCAACCGGCTTGAGGAGGCATCCCCGGGACCATTTCTCTGCTTTCAGGGGCTGACTGATCTTTTCCCCAAGCCATTTCTCTGGTTCCATTACGCTTCGCAATCATTCTGCGGGATATCACTCCCAAAAAATGCTCGTTGCATGAAAATTATTCCTAACCGATCGGCGGCATGATCCACTTTTCATCGGAATTTCTCTTCGGCCTGCCTGAACTTGGCGCGATTGCTCAAGCATCGATAAACAGACCATGCCTTGCGGTAACATTGCACACACAGCCTCACCGACCTATTGAACTTTTCAACAAAATATGTGTTAGTTGAATCGTTATTTTGAAAAGACTTGGCCGATTGATGTTTTTAACTATTTTTGATCAGGTCTTTATCATACAAATATTAAAGAACTAAACAGCTAAACGAATTAGAAATAAACACCTAAATTTTATCAATAACAGACACAAAAACTCAGCTCCTCAAAAATCAATCCCCATAAATCCGGAAAACTCAGCAATTAATCATTCAATAACCCATAATTCAGCGTGTATGAGAAAAATTTACCTTGTTTTAATGATTTGGATCTTTGGTACAAGTGGACTATTGGCCCAAGTACCTGACCAGGAAGCCCAGATTCTGCAGCTGTGTATTGATTTACCTGAAATACAGGAATTCTATCCACAGTTCGATGACGAATCCAAGGCAGCCGTCTATATCATGCAATATCCGATTGCAATATCGACCGACCTCCCGCTTCAAAAGTTCAACAAGCGCCCGGCTTACATGAGTCGTCATGAAATCTATGACAACAATGTCGAGGCTTATTTCCTGTTCAAACAAATCGAAATCGGAAGTCAATCCGCCTTTGTTGAATACACCATGTATTACGATTACAACAGCGAAGATCAAAAGATCGTGAACATCAGCCTTGATTTTCAAAAATCAGATGCTGGCTGGGCAGTTCAAAATACCCAACTGGAACATAAATAGCAAACCTAAAACCAATCTCGTATGAACAAACAGAATAAGATGCTCGCCTTTTTAAAAAGGCGAAGCGCCCTGCTGACTTTTATTTTATTGTCAGCATTTTGGGCAGTGCCTTCTTTGGCTCAATCTCCCTTGTGTCCATCTTCCCCTACCGACTTCAGTTATGAATATGTGTCTTCTGTAAGCATCAACGGAAACACGGTGCCTGGCGCAACCGATTTTTCAGATGAAACAGGATATTTTGACTACACATCTTCGTCAATTTCATCTTTGGTGGCCGGAAATAGCTACCCTGTTTCTGTGACAGTTGAAACGATTAGTGAGTTCCAAGAATACGTTAAAATCTGGTTTGATTTTAACGGGAATGGTGACCTCACTGATATCGGAGAGTTAGTGTATGAAGCCGATCAGAATATTGATGGAACCTATACCTTTAATGGAACTATTACAGTTCCCAACGATGTGTTTAATGGTGATGTCTATATTCGAGTTGTGATGACCTTTGAAAATTCGCCAACACTTTGCGGAGAGTATGACTACGGGACCACCATTGATTTGAAAGCCACTATAACCGGAGGAGTTGACCCTCATGTTCTTCAGGTATCAGTTGCAAGTTCTGGAGGGCTTACTGGCACCGTAATCAGCTCACCGGGAGGTATTAGCACCGGAACAGAACAAGAAATGGCCAACTTTGCGGATGGTTCAACCGTGACCCTAACGGCAAATCCTTCCGGAGCAGCATCCTTCAACGGCTGGACTGGAGACGTGACAAGCACCAATAACCCGCTTGAGGTGGTCATGAATGAGGCTAAAAACATCACTGCCAATTTTGGCCCGCCAAATGCTGCACCCAGCTTTAACAACGGTGCTACAGCCTCACTCACGGTTGACGAAGACGCAGCAACAACCTCAATCAACGATTTATTGGCCATTACCGATACCGATACGGGCAACCCCTTGACATGGTCTGTAGCGACAGCTCCCACCAACGGCAGCCTGAGCGGATTTAATGCTGCGGCTACCAGCACAGGCTCGTCGGTTACCCCAAGTGGATTGAGCTACACCCCAGCCAACGGCTATAGCGGATCCGACTCGTTTGTTATCCAGATTAGCGATGGTACGACAACGGCTCAAATCACGGTGAATGTGACGGTGAGAGCCAGCCAAAGCATTACTTTCGATGCGATTGGTACCAAAACCTATGGCGACGCAGACTTCACCCTTGGCGATGCAACGACCGACGAAGGATTGACGGTGACCTACACCGCAGCTGATCCCACCATCGTTTCTATTAGTGGGAATACCGCCAGCATTCTGAAAGCGGGAAACACCACCATCACAGCAAGCCAGGATGGCGATGCCACCCATGTGCCAGCCACTTCGGTACAACAAACCCTGGATGTTTCAAAAAAAGAATTGACAGTGACAAGCGCCGTAGCAGCCGACAAGATTTACGATGGAAACACCGATGCGACCATCAGCGGAGCAACTTTAAGCGGACTTGTAGGCAGCGATGATGTCACTTTGGGCGATGCAGCAACTGGAACCTTTGCGCAAGCTTCGGCCGGCACTAACATGGCCGTTTCAACAGCCATGACCATCAGTGGAGCCGATGCCGGAAACTATACGCTGACACAGCCGGTGCTCACTGCCGATATTACGCCAAAAGCCTTAACGATTACTGCTGAAGACAAATCCAAGACCTACGACGGAGCAGTTTACAGCCCATTCACCGTGAGTTATTCAGGCTTTTTATCAGGAGAGACTGAAACGGTGCTGAATGGAACACTCTCCTTCAGCGGCACAGCCATCACCGCTACAAATGCGGGAACAGCTTATGGCATCAGCCCCGGCGGATTAACCTCTTCGAACTACGACATCACCTTTGTCGATGGAAAGCTGGACATTACACCCAAAGAGCTTACCGTAAATGGTGCTGTTGCAGCCAACAAGGTTTACGACGGTCAAGCCGATGCTGTCATCAGCAGTGCGATCCTTTCGGGCGTGGTCGGAACTGACGAGGTTTTGCTGGACAACCATACCACCGGAGTATTTGCGCAGGCAGGAGCCGGAACGAATATCGAGGTAAGCACGTCGATGACCATCAGCGGAGCAGATGCCGGAAACTATAGCTTGACACAACCAGCACTGACCGCCAACATTTCGAAAAAGGCTTTAACAATTACGGCTGACAACCAAACCAAGACTTATGACGGTGAGGTTTACAGCCCATTCACCGTAACTTATTCCGGTTTTGTTGCTGGTGAAGATGAAAACGATTTGGCAGGCGCCCTGAGCTTTACGGGTTCTGCAGCCACTGCGACTGATGTTGGCAAAAACTATGTCATTACACCCGAAGGCCTGAGCTCGTCGAACTACGACATCTCTTTCGTTGACGGCGAACTGGAAATCTACCCCAAAACCTTAACCGTAACAGCAGACGATCAGAGCAAGGAATATGACGGTGCTGTATTTAGTTCGTTCACGGTAAGCTATAGTGGATTTGCAACGGGTGAAGATGAAAACGATCTGGGCGGTGTCCCGACCTTTAGCGGAACAGCCATTTCGGCAACTGATATTGGCGAAGATTATACCATCATCCCGGGAGGACTGAGTTCCTGGAATTATTCGATCAACTACGTGAGTGGCATGCTGGACATCACCGCAAAAGAACTCCAAGTAATAAATGCGACGGCAGCCGACAAGGTCTACGACGGCCAGACCGATGCCCTCATCAGCGGTGCAATCCTGTCGGGGGTAGTCGAAGGCGAGGATGTTACTTTGAGTAACATGACCACAGGTACATTTGCACAGGAAGGTGCTGGCGAGAACATCACCGTAAGCACATCCATGACCATCAGCGGTGCAGATGCCGACAAATACACTTTGGTACAGCCAACACTAACCGCCAATATCACGAAGAAAGATCTAACGGTTACTGCTGAAGACAAATCCAAGATTTATGATGGTGCGGTTTATAGCCCATTCACGGTGACTTATTCCGGTTTTGTAACAGGCGAAGACGAGAATGATCTGGGAGGTGCGCTTGATTTCAGTGGCACAGCGACCACAGCAACCGATGCGGGGACAGCCTATGTGATTACCCCCGAAGGTTTGAGCTCGTCAAACTATGCCATCACTTTTATTGACGGCAAGTTGGATATTACGCCAATGGAACTGACTGTGACTGCCGATGCCGGACAAACAAAAGTTTATGGCGAAGCGGACCCTGTATTCACTTACTCAGTTACACCGGCTTTGGTTACTGGCGACAGCTTCTCGGGCGAACTGACCAGAGTCGCTGGTGAAGATGTTGGCTTGTATGCCATCGGCCAGGGAACACTGACTGCCGGAGCCAACTACGATCTCAGCTTTGTCAGCAGCGATTTCAGCATCACCCAAAAACCAATTACGGTGACTGCCGATGCCGGACAAACAAAAGTTTATGGTGAAGCAGACCCGGTATTCACCTACGCGGTTGCACCTGCTTTGATAACTGGCGACGACTTCTCAGGCGAACTAAGCCGCGCAGCCGGTGAAGATGTTGGTGATTATGCCATCGGCCAGGGAACACTGACTGCCGGAGCCAATTACGACCTCAGCTTTGTCAGCAGCGATTTCAGCATTACACAAAAAGCCATTACCGTGACTGCCGATGCCGGACAAACGAAAGTTTATGGCGAAGCAGATCCCGTATTCACTTACGTGGTTGCACCTGCTTTGATAACTGGCGATAGCTTCGCGGGCGAACTGAGCCGCGTAGCCGGTGAAGATGTTGGTGACTACGCCATTGCGCAGGGGACACTGACTGCCGGAGCCAACTACGACCTCAGCTTTGTCAGCAGCGATTTCAGCATTACCCAAAAGCCAATTACCGTGACTGCCGATGCCGGACAAACTAAAGTTTATGGTGAAGCAGATCCCGTATTCACCTACGCGGTGGCACCTGCTTTGATAACTGGCGACGACTTCTCAGGCGAACTGAGCCGCGCAGCCGGTGAAGATGTTGGTGATTATGCCATCGGCCAGGGAACACTGACTGCCGGAGCCAACTACGACCTCAGCTTTGTCAGCAGCGATTTCAGTATCACTCAAAAGCCAATTACGGTGACTGCCGATGCCGGACAAACAAAAGTTTATGGCGAAGCGGACCCTGTATTCACTTACTCAGTTACACCGGCTTTGGTTACTGGCGACAGCTTCTCGGGCGAACTGACCAGAGTCGCTGGTGAAGATGTTGGCTTGTATGCCATCGGCCAGGGAACACTGACTGCCGGAGCCAACTACGATCTCAGCTTTGTCAGCAGCGATTTCAGCATCACCCAAAAACCAATTACGGTGACTGCCGATGCCGGACAAACAAAAGTTTATGGTGAAGCAGACCCGGTATTCACCTACGCGGTTGCACCTGCTTTGATAACTGGCGACGACTTCTCAGGCGAACTAAGCCGCGCAGCCGGTGAAGATGTTGGTGATTATGCCATCGGCCAGGGAACACTGACTGCCGGAGCCAATTACGACCTCAGCTTTGTCAGCAGCGATTTCAGCATTACACAAAAAGCCATTACCGTGACTGCCGATGCCGGACAAACGAAAGTTTATGGCGAAGCAGATCCCGTATTCACTTACGTGGTTGCACCTGCTTTGATAACTGGCGATAGCTTCGCGGGCGAACTGAGCCGCGTAGCCGGTGAAGATGTTGGTGACTACGCCATTGCGCAGGGGACACTGACTGCCGGAGCCAACTACGACCTCAGCTTTGTCAGCAGCGATTTCAGCATTACCCAAAAGCCAATTACCGTGACTGCCGATGCCGGACAAACTAAAGTTTATGGTGAAGCAGATCCCGTATTCACCTACGCGGTGGCACCTGCTTTGATAACTGGCGACGACTTCTCAGGCGAACTGAGCCGCGCAGCCGGTGAAGATGTTGGTGATTATGCCATCGGCCAGGGAACACTGACTGCCGGAGCCAACTACGACCTCAGCTTTGTCAGCAGCGATTTCAGTATCACTCAAAAGCCAATTACGGTGACTGCCGATGCCGGACAAACAAAAGTTTATGGCGAAGCAGATCCCGTATTCACCTACGCGGTGGCACCTGCTTTGATAACTGGCGACGACTTCTCAGGCGAACTGAGCCGCGCAGCTGGTGAAGATGTTGGCTCGTATGCCATCGGGCAGGGAACACTGACTGCCGGAGCCAACTACGACCTCAGCTTTGTCAGCAGCGATTTCAGCATTACGCAAAAGCCAATTACGGTGACTGCCGACGCCGGACAAACTAAAGTCTACGGCGAAACAGATCCGGTATACACTTACGCGGTGGCACCTGCTTTGGAGAGCGGGGATGTCCTGAACGGAGCGCTGTCAAGAGAAGCCGGAGAAGATGCAGGTTCCTACTTGATCACTCTGGGCAGCTTGACCGCAGGTTCAAACTACGAATTAATCTTAGCCAGCGAATCGTTCATCATCACACAAGCCTCGCAGAGCATCAGCTTTAGCCCGATTCCATCGAAGCACCTGGAAACCGATGCAGATTTTACGTTGGATGCGACCGCGAGCTCAGGTCTTCCGGTAAGCTACACCTACACGTACAGTGCGACGGAAGCTCCCGCCACCGTTTCCGAAGATGGATTTGTCAGCTTGATGAGCTCGGGCGAAGTTGAAATTACCGCTTCACAAGCCGGGAACAACAACTACCTCCCTGCAGAACCCGTAAGCCAGTGGCTGACAATTACCAGTTCGGATGCCAGTATTCACAGTTTCACGATTAAGGGAGAGGACTTCGTCCAACCTGATCTGGAATTCTACTACCGGATGGATTGCGACGAACAGGAGACATCAGTAAGCATTAACTACAGTACCGATGCCAATGCCTCCTCAAGCGAAACAAACCCATTGGTCATTGAAACACCAGGCCCCGGGATTTACCGCAAAAGCGTGACGATCACTTCGCAAGATGAAAGCCAGCAACAGACCTACCATATCACCGTTGAAAAGGGCTTCCGTTTTGATGAAATCATCGAACAGAAGTACAACAACGTTTTATTGGTGAACAACAACCCCGATACCAATGGAGGCTACCGTTTTACAAGCTTCAAATGGTATAAAAACGGCCAGTTGATCAGCACCGGGCAATACTACTCGGCAGGTGATGATGCTTCAGACCGACTGGATCCGAACGCATCTTATTCGGTAGAGCTAACGACCACGGACAATCAGGTGCTTCGTACTTGTGAATTCAACATTGAGCTGAACAGTGCCTTTGCCTTGACAGCGAGTCCCAATCCGGTAAGAGCGGGAAGTACGATTGAAGTGGTAACAAACTACAGCAACAACATGCTGGTCGATCGCACGGTGCAGATTACAAGTCTGTACGGAGCTCCGATCTTGCGAGAGGTATCGGCCAGCAACGAAACCACGATTATGCTTCCCAACAGCATGGCTCCGGGAACCTATGTCGTGACAACAGTTGCTTCGGGCGTTGTTCTCAACACCAAAATCATTGTTCAGTAATTCTTCTGGTAGCATTTAAAAATAAAATCATATGAATCATTTCAAATTCAACCCATACCAACAAGTTCTGATTGCCATTTTCCTGCTCCTATCGGCAGGATCGGCAACAGCTCAATATTACCAGCTTCCGAAGGGTGAACTTTCGGTTTACTTAAAGGGAGTCAATTCTAAATTGCATATCGATATGCGGGAAACCGCTGACAGCGATACGCGATTCGGGGCAGGTGCCGGAATCCAGTACAGCTATTATCTTTCGCGAAACTGGAGTGTTTCGGGTGCGCTCGAATACCAATCTTATCGTTCTGAAACCCTCATTGACAACTTCGCCGACAGCTACAGCGTGAGCGATGCCGAAGGGGATAACATGATCTTCCGAACTTCGGCCGATGTTTACCACGAAAGGCAGTCCGTCGGCATGCTGAATATTCCGCTGCGCATTCAGTGGGAAACCACAGGCTATTCGACCAGGCTGTTTGCTGCAAGTGGGATCCAGCTGGGCCTCCCGCTTGCGGCCAGCTACAAGGCCACCGCTTTTGGCCTGGAAACTTCCGGTTACTTCCCGCAATGGGATGCTCATCTGACGAGCCCGCGTTTTATGGGTTTTGGAAGTTGGAATACCAAGCACAGCGGTAAGGAAAAGCTGAAACTAAAAAACAGCTATTCGGTTTTGTTCGAACTGGGTGTAAAACAGCAATTAAAGGCGTTCCGTCACCTGTACGTGAGCGCCTATGTCGAACTGGGACTGAACGATCTGGCAAAGGCGAGCGACCCGCAAGCGCTCATGGGCTACAATACCGACAGCCCGGTTGATTTCCACCACGGCTCGGTCATTTACAGTTCGCCGGAAGCCGCCGGAAGCAACTATGCCGGTAAGGTAAGCGCTCAAAGTTTCGGTTTTAAGATGCGTTACGCTTTTAGCTGGTAAGCATTTGCATTTGCAACTAAAAAGTTTAAAAAAAAAGCACCGCAGCGAACTGCGGTGCTTTTTTCGTTAGACCATATTGTTATTTAGAAAGCTTTTGTATTGCTTTTATCATCCTAGTCCGATAAAAAATCTTCCTCCTTTTATCGTATTGTCTGAAATCCTCTGGCTTCCTACTGTTAGTCCCGTGCTGTCTCCTTCTATGAGCAATCCCACGGGCTTTAAATTAAGTCTATTGACCATCAGTTCGTTATCTCCAATAACGCAGGAGTCAAGAATTACTTCGCTGCCGAATTGAATTATAAGTTTGTTTAGACTAGCAAATATTTGAATAAAAGGGATTGTTGAATTATTTGCGGATATGGCTCTTGACCATGTATTATTATTCTTAACATATAGCCAACAAATAGGGGTATTAACTCCTCTTCCTATAAGCAATGGAGGAAAGTCGTTTATTCCGAAAAAATACTTAACGTTCTCAAGCTTGTTTGAGCACAGATTTACTTTGCTGTATTCTTTATATTCTGTAGGAATTGTTATCTTATTCATTTCTGTTGAACTTTAGTCTAAGTTTGCTGTCAATGTCATCAACTAACAATTGTCTGTCAACTTTCGTTAATTTCCACTTCTGATTAAATCTGTTATTGTAAATAAATAGCCCTATTAGCCAGCATGCGAAGACGGCTAATGTTCCCCAAAGTTCGTGCTCCTCCAATTTCTGGATTTTAACTGAACTGTTGTGTTCTATTAGGAGCTTTGTGATGACATTTATTGCACCAACAATCCATGCGCCAAGAAGTACATTTATTAGGTTTTGGAGCCAGTCGATTGTTCTCAGCACTAGCCATTCGTCTGGCCTAAGAATGTGATGTACAACGCCGATAATAATTGATGCTTCGGTTAAGACTTTGGATGTATCTACAAAGTTAAAGGCATTTTCGTCATCATTTACTGAAATGTTCTGTCCAGATGTTTCTTTGATCATTTTTTTTCGCTTTGTTAAGTCAATTTTTGACTGCTTCGTGTCTATTTATTTGACTTTATGGATTCTCATTTGCTGTGTCTTTCTGGAAATATAATTTAAAATTAGAATATAATTTTATTGTCCAGTCCATTAATTTTAAATTTCTCTTCTTTATTCAAAAAAAGGGATGCATATCCATTCAGCCTCACGGTGAATAATCGACATGTGACTTTAAATTATTTGATGCTGACCGTAAATTATCGGACTGTGACTCCAAATTATTTGATGCTGTCGCTAAATTATCGACCTGTGACTTCAAATTATTTGATGCTGACGGTAAATTATCGGACTGTGACTCCAAATTATTTGATGCTGACGGTAAATCATCGGACTGTGACTCCAAATTATTTGATGCTGACGGTAAATCATCGGACTGTGACTTCAAAACATTTGATGCTGTCGGTAAATAATCGCCCTGAGATCCTGAATAATTCGATGGCAACAGTCAATTCTCCACCACTTCGAGATACTCATTTAAAAAGCGCTGATCGTTTTCATCCGAATCGCCATATTTTTCGCGCAGTTCAACCAAGCGGCCGTGCATCATTTCCTGCACTTCCGCATAGTCCGGGTCACCGTAAACATTGGTCATTTCATGCGGGTCTTTTTCCAGGTCGTAGAGCTCCCATTCGTCAATGTCGTAGTAAAAATGCATCAATTTGTAGCGATCGGTAGCCACACCATAATGCCGTTTCACCATGTGTATCGAAGGATACTCGTAGTAAGTGTAGTACACCGCATCGCGCCATTCGCCGCTTTGTCCATTGAGCAGCTTGCGAAACGACTCTCCCTGCATGGCTTCGGGAATTTCAATGCCGGCGTAATCGAGGAAAGTTGGCGCAAAATCGAGGTTTTGAACCAGCTGATCAAAGCTTGATCCGGCCTTAATCTCTTTCGGATACCGAATGAGCAGCGGTGTGCGGAACGACTCCTCATACATAAATCGCTTATCGAACCAGCCGTGTTCCCCCAAATAAAAACCCTGATCGGAAGTATACACCACGATCGTGTTTTCATCCAAGCCATTTTCCTCCAAAAAATCCAGCAATTCACCAACCCCGTCGTCAACCGAAGCGATGCAGCCCAGGTAATCCTGCATGTAACGCTGGTAGCGCCACTGCATAAGCTCTTTCTCATTCATATTGGCATAATCGCGCTGAAACTCGTCATTGATCGGACCATAAACCGAATCCCAGGCCGCCCGCTGGTCAAAGTCCATGCGGCCAACTTCGCGGTGAAAAGCACCTTTGTCCCAACCGGCGGTTTCCTCGATTCCCAGCCGATCCATCACATCGGGATAAACTTTGGAATCGCCGGCCCAGTTCATGTGCTCCAAAATATTCATTTCCGACTCTTTGGCGGCCGTTCCCCTACCCTCGTAATCGTCGAAAAGAGTTTCCGGCTCCCGAAAAGTCATGTTGGTGTAGGTTTTATAATGCCGGTTGGCAGGCAGCCATTCCCGGTGCGGCGCTTTCTGATGATACAAGACACAAAACGGTTTCTCCAAATCCCGGTTCTTCAGCCAGTCGAGCGTCATCTCAGTGGTCAGGTCGGTCACATAGCCCGAAAGTCGTTTCCGCTCACCGTTAATGATGAAATCTGGATTGTAGTAGGCACCCTGCCCGGGCAGCACTGCTGAGTAGTCGAATCCGGTGGGCAATCCGTCGAGGTGAATTTTGCCAATCATTGCGGTTTGATAGCCATTCGCCTGAAGCAGCTTCGGAAAGTTATCCTGCTCCCAGTCGAACGGCTGGATATTGTCCACCTTTCCATTCACAAAGCTGTGCTTGCCCGTAAGAAGAACAGCCCGGCTGGGGGCGCAGAGGGAATTGGTTACCGTGGCCCGGGTGAAAATAGCGCCTTCTTTGGCCAGCCGGTCAATGTTTGGCGTTTGGTTTAAGCCATGTCCGTAGGCGCTTATGGCCTGGTAGGCATGATCGTCACTCATGATGAAGACGATATTCGGACGCTTGGGTTCTTGTTCTTTGGGAGCACAGCCAACAATTCCGGCGGTTGCTGTCAGCAGGGCCAGTGAGTTTGTAAGGATTGGTTTCATACGCATGATTTATTTCGGTTGCTCAAAAATAGCAAACCGACAGATCATTTGAAACCCCATTCTGAAAAGACTTTTGACAATTGAATCATCCTCCGGAAGTGGACAAAACGAATTCCCGACAGGCTCTTCTCCGCTTTAAACGAAAAAGATGGCAACCCCCAATACGGTGATTACAGCCCCCACCACTTCTTTCCAGTTCACTTTTTCTTTGAAGATGATAATGGCGGGCGGAATAATCAGTACCGGAACAATTGACATGATGGTTGCTGCGATGCCCGCTTTCGTATTTTGAACGGCAACCAGCGAAAAGGAAACCCCCAGGAAAGGACCAAAGAACGAACCCAAACTAATACGTTTCATGGCCGAAATATTTTTCAAGGCCGCCCAAACGCGGTGATACCGCTTCATAAAAACCAGCAAAATCGCAAAACCAACAATTCCGGTCATCACCCGGATTTGAGAAGCGGCAAAAGCATCATAGTCGCCCATGCCTTTTTTACTCAAAACCAAGCCGGTGGCCTGCCCCAGCGCGCCACCAAGGGCCAACAAAATACCGGGAACCGAGTAGGCCGAAGTCAGTCGTTTGCGAATTTTCTCTCCGCCATTGAGCGCACTGTTTTCGCGTTTCAAAATGACCATGCTGATTCCCAATAGCGTAATGATCATACCGACCCAGTTCATCGGCGACAACACTTCGCCCAATATAAAATAGGAAATGAAAGCCGTAAAAGGTGGCGTCATGGCCATAATCAGCATCGAAATGCGCGCGCCAACCACCACAAAAGCCTGAAACAAAAGCAAGTCGCCAATAACAAAACCCACCAATCCCGACAAGGCCAGCCAGCCCCATTGATAAGTCGTAGCATCAAACGGAAACCACATGCCCCGTGAGATTTGGGTGTAAATGGAATAAATAAAAAACGCAATGACCAAACGAATCAAATTAACGGCCAGCGAGCCGACTTTTTTTCCGGCCGACTCAAAAGCCATGCTGGTTACGGTCCAGAAAAGAGCCGTCAGCAAAGCTGCAATTTCACCCCAATATGCCATCATAACTGTACCGCTTCAAGTGTAAACTGAAATTGCAGATCGAAGTGCAAAATCAGCAAAAATCGGGTCAAGACGTTCATTTAAAATTCTGATTAATTTGCGCCAAAAATAGTCAAATAATCACAGGCAAAAACAGACAAATACACAGGCCGGATTCATATTTTTTGACCGGGCAGCCAAATCACACGCGCTGCAACCGGACGACAAAGAAGTCAAACTTGGCGAATCGGCCGCTCGAAGAACTTTTCAGAAATGACTCAGAATCGTTTATCTTCGAAACCAAAAAGCAAATGAAACTACTGGTTGTGAACAGTGCCGAACCCGACGTGGCCGAATTCGCCGAAAATATCGCAAAAATTGTCCAAAGTGCCGGAGCAAACCACCAACTCATCAACTACCGGGATGGCCTGAAGCAGGATTTTTCGACCTTCGATGGTATTCTGATCTCCGGCTCTCCTCAGGGAGATGACATTGCAGAGCACCACCAACCCTTTTTTCGGTGGATCAAAACCACTCCGAAACCAATTTTGGGAATCTGTGCCGGCCACCATATCACCGGGGTGATGTACGGGGCCAAGTACCTGCGCAGCGTGGAACCCGAATCAGGCGATTGTGAAGTTGAGATTGTTCTGGATGACCCCATATTCGCCGGAATTGGCAGAACCTTTGTTGCCCGCCAAATGCACAACGACTCCGTCACACTGCCCGAAAACTTTGTGCATCTGGCCAAATCGGCGGTCTGTTTCAACCAAGCGATGAAACATCAAGACAGAGCCCTGTACTCCTTTCAATTTCATCCCGAATACCTTAATCCCAGTCTGATTCAGAATTTCATTCGCTTGTGCGCCCGAAAAACTGGGGAATAATCGGCAGCAGCGCCCAATCACGCGAGCATTTGGTATCAGAACGTTACTTTTTCCATTTTTTTTGAAGAAAAATGAAACGACTAACAAAAACATTGCTTTAATTCGCATCATCAAGTATGAAGAACAATCTTCATTTTTGTTACTCATGAATGAAAGGCCGCCTCACCAGCGGCCTTTCTGTATGTTAGCCCATAACAATTCATTGACGCTGGTTTGCCCCGAACCCAAACAAACAGGCAGACCAATACGGTTTCAACCCAAAAAAGCTGAGATAAAAACGGGCTGGAGCCACCCCGGCTACAGCTACAACTAACAGGATTAGGTAAATTTATTCTTCCTCGTACTTAATCACTTCAACGGGGCATCCTTCCGCCGCTTCGATGATGCCATCTTCGTTTGATGCCAAATCGGCACCTTCGATTACAACTGCTTCATCGGGCATTTCAAACACCTCTGGGCAAGCACTTTCACACAATCCACAGGAAGTACATCCTTCTTCGATCCAAACTTTTTTAATGGCCATATCTTTAGATTTTAGTTGAAATAAAACAGCTTTGCGAATCACTAATCAGTTACAAACCTAAGAATATTTGGCGAGAAATTGTTTACGAAAGATGAATCACCGCATTCAACTCAAGCGAAAATTTTCACTAAAAAAGCCAGTGTCCCGGGACACCGGCTTTCCACTCATTTTTGGCAAAATGTACATTGCTTCAACAGCAATGCTTTATCGATACGAACTCCTCGTTTAACTTATTTCTCAAAAATGGTACTCTGCTCATGCACGCCGCTTACGGCACGTCCCGACGGGTCGGCATTGTTCTGGAACGATGCATCCCAGGCCAAAGCTTCGGCCGTGCTGCACGCAATAGACGGAACTGAAGGCACGCAAGAGGCCGCGGCGTCAGACGGAAAGTGCTCTTCAAAAATGGTTCGGTACAAATATTCTTCTTTCGAACGGGGCGTGTTGATTGGAAATCGGAATCCGGCATTGGCCATCATTTCGTCCGACACTTTGTCCTTGGCAATTTGTTTCAGGGTATCAATCCAGCCATAGCCCACACCATCGGAGAACTGCTCTTTCTGCCGCCACGCCACACTTTCGGGTAGCATGTCTTCAAAAGCCTTACGAACCACCCACTTTTCCATGCGCCCGTTACCAGCCATTTTTTCTTTCGGGTTCATACGCATAGCTACATCAATAAACTCTTTGTCGAGGAAAGGCACCCGCCCCTCAACGCCCCAGGCAGCCAGCGATTTATTGGCACGCAAACAGTCGTACAAATTCAATTTGCTCAGTTTCCGCAAGGTTTCCTTGTGGAATTCTTCGGGGTTTGGTGCTTTATGGAAATAAAGGTATCCACCAAAAATTTCGTCGGCCCCCTCACCGGTCAGCACCATTTTAATGCCCATCGACTTGATCACCCGGGCAAGCATGTACATCGGAGTTGAAGCGCGGATGGTCGTCACATCGTAGGTCTCGATGTGGTAAATGACGTCGCGAATGGCATCCAATCCTTCCTGTATGGTGTAGTGAATTTCGTGGTGAATGGTTCCGATGTGATCGGCCACTTTGCGGGCAGCAGCCAGGTCGGGTGAACCTTCGAGCCCAATAACAAACGAGTGCAACTGCGGCCACCAGGCGTCTTTTTGATCGCCTTCTTCAATGCGCTTGCCCGAGAATTTTTTGGCCAGTGCCGAAGTTACCGACGAGTCGAGCCCGCCCGAAAGCAACACACCATAGGGCACATCCGACATCAGCTGGCGATGTACAGCATCTTCCATGGCTTTTTTCAACTCCGGAATACTGGCCTCGTTATCTTTCACATTTTCATAGTCCATCCAGTCACGGGTCCACCAACGTTTAATTTCTCCGTCTTTGCTGTACAGGTAACTGCCCGGAGGAAACTCTTCGATTTTCGAACATACCCCTTCCAGCGTTTTCAATTCGGAACCCACATAAAAATTCCCAAACTTATCCCAGCCCATGTAAAGCGGAATGATTCCAATATGGTCGCGACCAATCATGTAGGTATCCTTTTCTTCGTCGTACAAGGCAAAGGCAAAAATCCCATTCAAATCATCCAGAAAATCGACCCCTTTTTCCTGATACAAGGCCAGGATTACTTCACAGTCGGACCCGGTTTGATACTCGTACCGATCTTTGGTTTGCTCACGGATGGCGCGATGGTTATAAATCTCCCCATTCACACCCAAAATCAGCTTTTTGTCTTTGCTATACAAAGGCTGACCACCGGACTCAGGGTCAACAATCGATAAACGTTCATGGGCGATAATTGCTTTTTGCCCACAATAAATTCCTGACCAGTCTGGTCCACGATGTCTTACTTTTTTAGATTGCTCCAAGACCTGGGGTCTGAGCGTCTGCGCATCTGTTTTTAAGTCAAATACTCCTACAATTCCACACATATTGCCAATGAATTAAAAAATGAGTGTTCAATTCTATAATTTCAGACCTCAAAAATAATCGTTTTGTTTCTAATTCAAAATATATTCTGACATTTTTCTATATTATTTTTGATTGTATTGACAAATATTTCACGTACTCGTCAATATTTTTACTTTTTGAAATACACTATTTATTCACTGCCCCCTTCTTTTACACCCCCGCTTCTGAAAAAAAGCTAATAAAAATCCGTTCCCCTCCTTAAAATAAAAGGCCTTCGCCATATTAAATCCAAAACCAAACAAACATCCCCATTTTAACTTCACACAAAAAAATGAATAAAAAAAAGCAGCCCATTGTTGAGCTGCTTCCTTAATATTTATAATCCGAATTTTCTCTTCTTACAGGAAAATCAATTGGGTTACGATATATACAGGTAAAAGAACGGTGAGCGAAAACTTCACGATATAACCAAAGAAACTCGGCATCTCTATTTTGTTTTCCTCTGCAATGGCTTTCACCATAAAGTTTGGTCCGTTACCAATGTAGGTCATGGCACCAAAGAACACGGCCCCCAAGCTGATCGCTTTCAGCAACACTTCAGGAATATGAGCAACCAAAGCGCTGGCTCCAAACTGGTCAACCATGCCCAGGGCCAGGTTATGAAACGACACAGCCGTCGGCGCATTGTCGAGGAACGCACTTAAAGTTCCGGTTGCATAATAAAAATGCGTAGGAGTTGATAGTCCAAACGAATGCGCGTTTTCTCTCAAGTACAGCAAGGCCGGAACCATGGTAATAAAAATACCAAGGAACAGATAGGCCACTTCAATAATTGGCCCCCAGGTAAACTTATTTTCCTGGTAACGCATGTTGTTGTTGGTAAAAACCAGCGATAAAATTGCCATGAGCAAGATCACCCCTTCGCGAATAAAGCCCAGGTAATGGTTTTCATGAATGGCATGAATATATTGCTGATTGAGAAAAGCTACGGCCAGCACCACACCAATCAGAAAAACAAAATTGAGATTTCCCTTTAAACGGATAGGTTCAATATGCATGCGATCTTCAACAATAGCCTTCACCGATTCTTTTTTGTGGTAATAGCTGTCGAGCAGGAAGTAGATGACCAACAGCAGCGCATTGGCAAACAGCCAGGGACCTACAAGTCCAAAAAACCAGGAGAACGGCGCGCCTCGCAGGTACAGCAAAAACAGTGGTGGATCGCCCAGCGGAGTCAACATGCCACCTGCATTGGCCACAATGGCAATAAAAAACAGGATGGTGTGCACTTTAAACTTCCGCTCGGAGTTGGTTTTAATCACCGGACGAATAAGCAACATGGCTGCACCGGTTGTTCCCATAAACGACGCCAGCACGGCACCAATTGCCAAAAACAAGGTATTGACCGTTGGCTTAGCTTCAATATCACCTTTGAGGTGAATGCCACCGGTAATGACAAACAGCGCCCCCAGCAGAATAATGAAGGGGACGTAATCGAACAACATCTGGTGGATTAATTCATGATGAAGGCCCCGCACAACCAGCAAAATTGCCAGCGGAACACCCAAAATCAACGAAATTTTCAACTTATTTTTATTTTCCTCCCACCAGTGATGGAAAAACAAAGGACCTATTGCGATAAACAGCAACATAGCCACAAACGGCAAGGATAGCCACAAGGGCATACTTTCTACAGTTCCATGGTTCATAAGTCAGATTCTATTAATTTTTTATTGAGGCCGAAAATAAAAAATATTCTCCAACTACATCCTATTATATATCAATTAGATCAGAACAGACTCATTTTGAAGGTTGTCATTTTACACAATCGGGACCCCAAAATCCCTGATTTTATGACCGACAGGGACAAAAAAAAGGGACAAAAGTCCCTCCCAATATCTTCAAATAAAATTAACACTACACGTTAAAACGGAAATGCATAATGTCACCGTCCTGCACCACGTAATCTTTTCCTTCGATAGCCATTTTGCCAGCTTCCTTGCAGGCTTGTTCCGACCCCAGAGCAACAAAATCGTTGTACTTTATCACTTCGGCACGGATAAAGCCTTTTTCGAAGTCGGAGTGAATGACGCCTGCAGCTTGTGGTGCTTTAAACCCCCGCTTATAGGTCCAAGCCCGAACCTCTTTCACACCTGCGGTAAAGTAGGTTTCCAGCTGCAGCAATCTGTAGGCTAATTTAATCAGCTTATTGACACCCGATTCCTTCAAACCCAAATCTTCCAAAAACAGCTGACGCTCTTCAAAGTCGTCCAACTCGGCAATGTCAGCTTCGGTTGCTGCAGCAATCATCAGCATTTCGGCATTTTCATCTTTGATGGCCTCTTTCAACGCTTCCACGTATGCATTGCCCTTCACAACAGCCGCTTCATCCACATTGCAAATGTAGAGAATGGGCTTGTTGGTCAGCAGCTGCAGTTCGCGCCCAAGTTTGGCATCAGCTTCGTCCAACTCCAGCGTGCGCGCCGATTTTCCCTGAATCAGGACCTCCTTATACATTGACAGCACCTTAAACATGCGTTTGGCTTCGGGGTCGTTGCCTGTTTTTGCTTGCTTTTCAACCTTGGCAATCCGGCTTTCCACCGTTTCCAAATCTTTCAGCTGCAACTCAATATCAATGGTTTCCTTATCCCGAACCGGGTTGATTGTCGTATCAACGTGCGTGATATTTTCATTTTCGAAACAACGCAGCACATGAATAATGGCATCGGTTTCACGAATATTTCCAAGAAACTTATTCCCCAAGCCTTCACCTTTACTGGCTCCGCGAACAAGACCGGCAATATCAACAATTTCAACGGTTGTAGGCACCACTCGCTGAGGCTTTACCAACTCTTCCAACTTAATCAACCGGTCATCGGGTACCGTAATGACACCGATATTGGGTTCGATGGTACAAAACGGAAAATTGGCCGACTGCGCTTTGGCATTCGACAAACAATTAAACAAGGTTGACTTTCCCACATTCGGAAGTCCAACAATTCCACACTTTAAAGCCATGTTGTTTTCTTCTTAAAAATTGAGCGGCAAAGTTAATCCTTTTTGACTATTTTTGGACATCCATTTATCTGGAGCGATCATGATTTAACAAAGCAGCACGGCAAGCCGAAACTGACGAATTCAGTTCCGGTTTCCTTTTTACGAATAAATGCTAAAGTTTTGTTAAAATCACACATCTGGTTAAACAATGGCTGCATAATGCACTCTATTGAGTTGAATCATCCGGTTAATCCATGAAAAGCGACCAGCAAATTTTAGCTGAACTGAAGAACGAAAGTACCAAACAAGCTGCTTTCCGCACCTTGGTATCCCTGTACAAGGAGCGCCTGTACTGGCACGTTCGGAAAATAGTGCTTAGCCATGAGGATGCCGATGATGTTTTACAAAACACCTTTGTCAAGGTTTGGCGCAACATTGACGGGTTTCGCGAGGAATCTGGATTGTTTACCTGGCTATACCGCATCGCAACCAACGAGTCTTTGACGTTTCTTAGCCAGAAAAAGAAACGGGCATTTGTCAGTTCGGAGGAAACCAATGACTATATCATCGAAAACTTACAAACCGATCCCTACTTCGATGGCGACGATATTGAATACCGCCTGCAAAAAGCCATTGCCCGCTTGCCCGACAAGCAACGGCTGGTTTTTAACATGCGCTATTACGACGACATTAAATATCAGGATATGGAGAAAATACTGGAAACATCGGCTGGTGCTTTGAAAGCATCGTATCATCACGCCGTTAAAAAGATTGAGGAGTATTTGAAATCAGAAGAGTAGGCGGAAATGACCGGCATTAAACTTTTTTAAATTCATAGAGTCAAAGCGAATGATGAACGAAAAGAAAAACATAGGGAATGCATTGCAAAATCGACCTTCGAAACCTCCATTCAGGGTGCCGGATGGTTATTTTGACACGCTGGAAGATCGAATCGAGGCCAGAATCGCAGATGAAAGTTCACCGGTATCATCCAAAGGAAAACTGATCCGGATGATGAAGCCCATGCTCGCCATGGCCGCCAGTTTCGCGCTCATCTTCATGTTGGTTTATTATCCGTTAAGCGTATTTCTGCCCAATTACCTGGCAAAAAATACCGAGATACCGGCAGACACAACAACGGTGAACGAGAACGATTTGGTGATTTCATACCTGACTGGCTTGACACACTCGTATTACGATCTTTTTAGTGCCGAAGAGGAAACACCTGAAATTGAAGTAAATGAACAAGATATGCTTGACTATTTAGCTTTCGAGATGAATGAAGCTGAAATCTATGCTGAATTAGCCAATTGACCGTCATAAAATCAATTTAAAAAATGAAAAGACTTATTTTATTTTTTCTAACAATAGCCACAGCATCCGGTTTTTTAATGGCGCAACCCAATAAAAAACACAGCGAAGACTGGATCCAGAAAATTAAAGCCGAGAAGGTTGCATTTCTGACGCAAAAACTTGAGCTCACGCCGGGCGAAGCACAGAAATTTTGGCCTGTTTACAATGAATTTGAAGAAAAACGCTTCGAAATTCATATGAAAAGACGAGAAATGGAATGGGAAACGATGGACAAGCTTGAAGGCCTGAACCAGGAACAGCTCAAAAAGATTACCGTGGACTTTATCGGCCTCTTTCAAAAAGAAGCTGATCTGATGAAAGACTATAACGAAAAGTTTTTCGAGGTGTTGCCGGCCAAAAAGGTGGTAATGCTTTACGACATGGAAAATGATTTTCGGTCGCACATGCTCAGAGAATACAAGGATAAGCAGAAAGACGACAAACGCTAAATGGATCATCAGATTTTTGGGAGATTCAAATTTCTCGTCGATCAGATAGAAAATACAAGAAAAAAAGAGGCTGTTTGAAAAGGACAGCCTCTTTTTTTTTAGACAAATTTTCCAAGTTCCAGAAAAGCGATCGTTTCATTAATTCCCTCATACATCAGGCAATCTTCGCGAACAAACGGAACATGTCTCCGATATTCCGCGAGGAAATCTTCCAGATAGGCCGATGTCTTCAGCGGTTTTCGAAACTGCATGGCCTGGGCACCATTGTACAACTCAATGGCCAAAACCTTCAGCACATTGTCGGTCACTTTCAATGCTTTTGTAGCGGCGTTGCCCCCCATGCTCACGTGGTCTTCCTGCTCGTTCGACGACGGAATGGAATCAACCGAAGCCGGAGTGCACAATTGCTTGTTCTGGCTCACAATGGAAGCCGCGGCATACTGCGGGATCATAAAGCCGGAGTTTAAACCCGGATCAGCCACCAGGAACTCAGGCAATCCTCTCTCCCCGGAAATCAGGCGGTAGGTTCGCCGCTCGGAAATGCTGGCCAACTCGGAAAGCGCGATGGCTAAAAAGTCGAGCGACAGCGCCAAAGGCTCGCCGTGAAAGTTTCCTCCGCTGATAATCAAATCATCGTCCGGAAAAACTGTCGGATTATCCGTCACCGAATTGATCTCGATCTCAACAACGCGCGACACGTAGTCCACCGTATCTTTCACAGCACCATGCACCTGCGGAATGCAGCGAAACGAATATGGATCCTGCACATGCTCCTTTTTTCGGTTGATCAGCTCACTTCCTTCAAGCAGCTTGCGAAAATTCTCGGCCGTGTCAATCTGCCCGGCATGCGGACGAATTTGCTGCACTTGCGCCATAAAAGGTTCAATCAAACCATCGAAACTATCGAGCGAAATAGCGCCAATGACATCGGCATATTTCACTACTTTGAAGGCTTTCAGCAAAGTGTAAACACCGTGGGCACTCATAAACTGGGTGCCATTTAAAAGTGCGAGCCCTTCTTTGGCTTCCAATCGGACAGGCTCCCAGCTTTTTTCGGACAGCACGTCAGCGGCCATCACTTTTTGTCCGCGATAATTGACGGTTCCCAGCCCGAGCAGCGGTAAAAACAACATGGACAGAGGTGCCAAATCACCGCTGGCGCCGAGCGATCCCTGCTCAAAAACTTCGGGCAAAATATCTTCATTAAACAAATCCAGAATCCGCTGAACGGTTTTCAACTGCACCGCCGAATTGCCTTTGGCCAGCGCATGTGCTTTTAGCAACAGCATGAGCCGGACAACATCCTGCGGAATTTCGTCGCCAATGTTGCAGGCGTGCGAAACCACCAAGTTTTCCTGAAGCTTGCTCAGCTCGGCCTTGGATACTTTAATGTCGCACAAAGCACCAAAGCCCGTATTAATCCCATAGATCGGATCTTCACTTTCGGCCAGTTTTTGATCGAGAAATGCTTTTGATTTTTGAATCAGCGTGACTGACTCATCAGAGAGCACCAGCTTTTTCTTTTCTTCCAAAATGTCTTCGATGATTTTGAAGCTGAGCGGTGCAGGACTGATCGTATGAATAGTAGACTCCATCTTTTTTTTCGTTTTTAATCGTTCAACAATTACATATCAAAAAAGAAAGCGTCCAATTCACGGGCAGCGGGTGTCACAACCAAAGGCCTTTACAGGCCGGTCATCACGTCCAATCAGTTTTGTTCTTGCAGACCACATGTCCGCAAGAACGTTAAATTCAGCTTATTCAGAAAGGATTTTTATCAGCTCTTCGGGCGTAACCGATTGTTGGTCCCCGGTTTTCATGTTCTTCAGGGTCACTTTCCCCTGAGCAATTTCTACTTCACCCACCATCACCACAAAAGCCACTTGCTTGCGATCGGCCCAGGTCATTTGCTTTTTCATCTTGGCCGGTTCAGGATAGATCTCCGCATTGACCCCACTGGCACGTAACTTAGCTAAAATGGGTAAGCAGTAAGCTTCTTCCTTTTCACCAAAATTGACAAACAGCACTTTGGTTGAAGCAACGGCTTCTTCAGGAAACAGCTCCAATTGGGTCATCACATCGTAAATGCGGTCGGCGCCAAACGAAATGCCCACGCCCGACACATCAGGCATACCAAAAATACCGGTCAGGTCGTCGTAACGGCCACCACCACAAATGCTGCCAATTTGCACATCTTTGGCTTTCACCTCGAAAATAGCGCCAGTGTAATAATTCAGCCCACGGGCCAGGGTTAAGTCCAGCTCCACCTCGGCGTTCAGCTCGAATCCTGACAGGTATGCAAACAACGTCCGCATCTCGTCCACCCCTTTTTTACCAACTGCTGAAGCTCCAATTACTGCCTCAATCTGATCGAGCTTTTCGGCATTCGAGCCACTCAACTTCAAAATGGGCTGCAACTTATCGACAGCTTCCTGCGACACGCCTTTTTCAAGCAGTTCGAGGTTTACTTTTTCCAGACCAATTTTGTCGAGCTTGTCAATGGCCACGGTAATGTCGATGATGCGGTCGGATTCGCCAATGGTTTCGGCAATGCCGGCCAAAATCTTCCGGTTGTTGATTTTCACCACCGTGTTGATTCGCAGTTGGTTGAAAACATCGTTAATAATCTGGACCAACTCCAGTTCATTCAGCAGCGAATTACTGCCAACAATATCCACATCGCACTGGTAAAACTCACGATAGCGCCCTTTTTGCGGGCGGTCGGCGCGCCAAACCGGCTGAATTTGATATCGTTTGAACGGAAAGGAAATGTCGTTACGGTGCTGCACCACAAAACGGGCAAAAGGCACCGTCAAGTCGTAGCGCAAGCCCTTCTCCGAAATCTTGTTGGTCAACCGGATGCTATTGCGTTCCTGCAACTCCTGCTCGTCCACTTTCGAAATAAAATCACCCGAATTCAGAATCTTAAACAGCAGCTTGTCGCCTTCTTCACCATACTTTCCCATCAGGGTCGACAGGTTTTCCATCGCCGGGGTTTCAATGGGTTGAAAGCCGTAGCGCTGAAAAATTTCCTTCACCGTATCGAAAATATAGTTCCGGCGAGCCATCTCCACCGGTGAAAAGTCGCGTGTTCCTTTTGGAATCGAGGGTTTCTGAGCCATAGTCTGTTTTTTATTCGAACTGCAAAAGTAACTAAAAACAAGAAAAGCCGGAATGGATCCGGCTGTTTTCATTTTTTTTCAACATTTCTTAATTCAGAAACTTAATTGACCACGGATAGCGATAAAATTCGCCCTCGTTGGCTTTAATGGCTGCAATGATGGTAAAAACCAAGGCTGCAATGCCAATCACGACCAGAAGTAGCAGTCCGATACCAATGACGACCAGAATTCCGGAAATGAAAATCAGGATTGTTACCGTGATTTGGAAATTCAAAGATTCTTTGCCCTGGTCATCCACAAAGCCATATTCGTCTTTTTTCATCAGGTAAACAATTAAGGGGCCAACAATATTTCCGGCAACCGGAATAACCAGGCCGGCAAAAGCAGCCAGGTGGCAAAGCATGCCCCACATGCGTTCGTCGCGATCATCTATAATTCTATGCATAAGTTATTTTTTTGTGCAAGTTAGGGAAGTCATCACGAAAATCAAAGGTCGGTTTGGGAATATGGCGTATTCCTTGTTGCCGCAAAGCTATTTGATAGAAAATATAAAGTATTCCCTTCTGCTGCTTCAATATGCTCTATTGCGAACGGCGAATATCAATCGAGCGGAAGATTTTTCTCAATGCGAATCCGCGCATCGACGGCCAGAATCCGGTCGCCTTTGCCCAAGAGTGGATTGATGTCCATTTCCTTAATCTCGACAGCAAAGCGCAACATGCTGGACAAACGCACAATAATTTCCGCAAACTTACGCTGGTTGGCGCCTTCCTGTCCCCGGTAGCCTTTAATAATTTGGTACGATTTCAGGTTTTTGATCATGGACGATGCTTCGCAGATACCCAGCGGAGCCAATCCGGAGGTGACATCTTTCAGCACTTCGACCATGGTTCCGCCCATGCCGCACAGGACGATATGCCCGAAGCGATTCTCGTATTTTGCCCCCACAAACAGTTCAATCCCGGAAGCCATTTCAGCCATCAGTACCGCCTCCGTTTCCGGGATGTTGATCAGCCGGTTAAACTCATGCAGCACCGTTTCCTGATCGTGCACATTGAGCACTACACCCCGCACATCGCTTTTATGAACCGGCCCAATGACTTTCATCACCAGGGGCCAGCCCAGTTGTTCTGCTGCCTGCAAGGCTTCCTCCGGCGTTTTGACCACCAGCTCCTGTACCCGGGGAATGCCAGCCGCATCGAACAGGCGGTGAATAATTTCGGGCGGCTGGTAGCCGTCCGAGGCCTGATCCACAATGCGCCGGATTTCGGGAATATCCACGCCATCCAGAAAAATCTCGTCGGTATGTGGCTTTGGTGTGTTAGCCACTTTCGACAAGGCCCGCCCAAGCAACACTTCGTCAGGAAAGTTCACATTCCCTTCGGACAGGAAATAAGCCACATCATCGCTGACGTTGATCACCGACGGCAGAATCGGATAAATCGGCTTTTTGCAGGTGTGCATCTTGCTGTTCAGCACTTCGTAGACATCGCCCACCGGGAAAAGCCCCGGACTTCCGTAGATGACCGCCATGCCATCCACTTCTTTAAAGTCGTTGTCGCAGGCGTCAATAATGGCGCCCAACTGCTCGGCATTGCCGGTGGCCAGAAAATCGATGGGATTTTCAACCGATGAACCGGGAAACAGCTGGTCTTTCAACTGCTCCTTTTGAGGCGAATCCTGAATTTGGGGAATCTTCAATCCACCTGCTTCGAGCGCATCGGTGAGCATTACCGCAGGGCCGCCAGCATGAGTAATAATGGCCATGCGCTTGCCCTTCATTTCCTTGCACATAAACACACAGCCGACCGTTGTCAGCTCCTCGCGTCCGTAGCAACGGACGATTCCGGCTTTCCGAAACAGGGCTTCAACAGCTGAATCGGAGCTGGCCATGGCCCCCGTGTGCGATGAAGCCGCCCGGCTCCCGGCATCGCTGCTGCCGGCTTTGATAGCCGCAATTTTACAGCCTTTTCGAATGAGTGAAGAAGCATGCTTCAGTAATTTGTCCGGATTTTGAATGCTTTCAATATAAAGTAATTTGACCCGGGTGCTGGTTTTGGGGTCGAACACCTCGTCCATAAACTCCAACACATCTTCAACCCCAACCTGGGCCGAGTTGCCCACCGAAAAAACGCTGGCAAAATGCAGGCCTTTCGGAATGCCCGACTCCATGATAAACACAGCCGTGGCTCCCGAACTGGAAATAAAATCGCAGCCCATCTGGTCGAGCTTGGGAACCGGCGTGGTGAACACGCTTGCGTGTGCGGGCGTGATAATTCCAATGCAGTTGGGGCCAATCAGCGAAGCCCCGTAGTGATTCACCGTTTCGACAATTTGCTGTTCCAGCCGCCGACCTTCTTCGCTTTCTTCGCTAAAACCAGCTGAAATAATGATGATGCCTTTTGCTTTTTTGTCGCGGCAAAGCTGCAAAGCCATTTCGGGGCAAAACCGGGCCGGAACAGCCAGCACCGCCGCTTCCACCTCCGGCAACTCGTCGATCGACGGGTAGGCTTTGATTCCCTGAACCACTTCGGTTTTGGGATTCACCACATACAAATCGCCTTCGAAATGATTATCTATCAAATTCTTGAACAGTTTGCCTCCAGGCTTGGAAACATCGTTTGACGCGCCTACTACGACAATACTTTTGGGCCAGATGAGTTCTCGTGTCAGCATAAATTCAGTTTATTTTCATCAAAAATACGAATTCCCTGCTCATGGCCGCTGATATTATTCAGGTGAATCAGTATCTGTTGGGCAAAGAGAAGGAGAAGGCAGAGGCGAAGAAGAAGAAGAAGAAGAGATCAGAAATTGGAAAAATGGAATTCATTTTGGGTTTGACATTTTTTGAATAGTTTTGGCAACGAAATGGAAAATCTTACCGAACAACGGATTATGGTTCTCTGCGACTTTTCGGAGTCGATGAACGACGTAATTGCTCATGGCGTACAAATGGCCAATATTTTCAGAAAGGAATTGTGCCTGTTTCATCCATTACAGAACAAAGGGAAAGCCGAAAAGCTGGCTGCTCAAAAAGCACTGTCCGAAATTATTAACCACTTAAAAAAAGATCTGCCGGACATTCCCATTTCCAGCTTGACACTGAAAGGCGAACTGACAGACTGCATTGACCGGATTGCGGAACAGTACGATGGCATCATGCTGGTATTGAGTTCGGAGAAAGTGAAAACCAAGTTGCCCGCATTGCAAATCAGCCAAATCCCATTTTTGTTTGTCAACGGTCATCAGCCCGAATCGCTTCGCTACAAAAATGTACTGCTGCCAGTCGATTTCAGAAAAGTGATGAAAGACACCTCGCTATGGGCCAGCTATTTTGCCCGTTTCAACAAAGCCGATGTGACCATTTTCCCTGCGACAGAAAAGAACAAGGAAAACGCCACGATGATTCGTAAAAACGTGAAGTTCATCAAGCATTTGCTTGCCAACTTGAAGCTCGGCTTTCAAATCAAAAATAGTAGCAAAGGGAGTTTTGGCTTACCGTTCGACGCTCTGCAGCGTTGCCAGGACAAACAACACGATTTGCTGATCATGCCTTCCAGCAAGAACATCAGCCTGATCGACCTGATCATTGGCTTGCCCGAAGCAAAAATCATCAAAAAAGCCAATCACGTGCCCGTGCTTTGTATCAACCCAAAAAGGGATATGTATATTCTGTGTGATTGACCGCCAGCGGAGTTCCTATAATTCAAAATTTTATTATTCCTTTGTAAAACGACCAAAAAGATGGTTCGGATAAACCATTCAACACGAAGAAATCATGCGTGCAATCCTACTATTTACTCTTCTTTTTACGGCCATAACTGGCTTTGCTCAAAAATTTGAATACGATGTTTTATTTCACGGCATCGGTGATAACCGGGAGTATTTTAGCGGCGTCGCCAATTCGCAAACCATTTTGGGAGAACGAACCAGTTTTGTGGTGGGAACTACCCTGGAAGAAAAGCACGAATTTCGAATTGGGCTGAGCCATTTGTTTGAATTTGGAAGCGAAATCGATGACCAAAAACCCAAGCTGACAGCTTACTACCATTACTCGGACAAGCAAGCAGAATTTTATTTTGGCGCCTTCCCGCGTATGGGGCTGATTGATTTTCCGCTGGCCTTAATCACCGACACCTTTTTATATTACCGCCCCAACATCGAAGGATTATATGGAAAATACAGCTGGGATTGGGGCCATCAAAGCGGCTTTGTGGACTGGACCGGCCATCAAACTGAAACCACGCGCGAAACCTTTATGGCCGGTTTTTCAGGAGAAATGCGCCATCAAATGATCTTCTTTCAAAATTACATCACCCTATTTCACTATGCAGGCACAGCGCTTCGGCCCGAAGGCGAAAACATCCACGACAACCTGGGCGCAGCGTTCTTTCTGGGCTCCGATTTGGACCAGCTGCTGCCATTGCACAATTCCTATTTCAAACTGGGTTTGCTCCACTCAAAATATCGCGAACGTCATGTGATGAACGAGTACCTGAATTCGACCAGTATTCTAGCTGAATTTTATGGCGAAGTGAAGAAATTTGCCCTACGGTCAGCCTTGCACTTTGGCGACGGGCACAACATGATGAATGGCGACCGTTTTTACGATGTGGACAGCTACTGGCGCACCGATGTGATTTGGCGGTTCATCAAGAGTAAACATATTGAAGGTCGCTTCAATCTTTCCTTTCACCTGATTGAAGGCAACGACCTGGACCAGTCGCAACAACTGTCGCTGATTTGCCGGTTTGGAAATTGATCGGACTGGATGCTGGATGCTTGATCCTTGATCCTTGATGATTGATGATTGATGCTCGATGATATTCGATTCTTGATGCGTGATGCTGGCAACTTGCGGCTTGAAGCTGGCTTCTTTCTGCCTACTGCGACGGATCACTGCGACTTGATGCTGGATTCTGGATTTTGGATTTTGGAATTTGTAATTTGTAGCTGCGACTGGAAACTAAGCTATTCCGAAACCGCCTCCATTTCATCAATCAAATAACCAGCTCCGGCAAACTTATCGATGATAAACAACATGTAACGAACATCGAGCATAATATTCCGACACTGATCAGGATCGAACATGATGTCGCTCATGGTGCCTTCCCAACACCGGTCGAAGTTAAGGCCAACCAATTGTCCACGGGCGTTGATTGCCGGGCTTCCGGAATTGCCTCCGGTAGAATGAATGGATGCCGTGTAAGCCACCGGAACCTCGCCATTGGTTTCGTATTCGCCAAAATCGCCGGCATTGTACAGCTCACGTAACTTATCCGGAATCTGATAATCCGGATTATCCTGATTGTTTTTCTCCATAATCCCTGCCAAGGTGGTATAGTAGCGGTAGTTTACACCATCGCGGGGCTGGTAGCCTTCCACCTGGCCGTAAGCCACCCGCAAGGTAAAATTGGCATCGGGGTACAACTGAAAATTCTTCTCCATCAACATGATCCCCTTCATGTATTTTTGCTGAACGGTGCTGATATTCTCCTGTATCTCCTGGTGGACGTTTTCAATATTCCGCTGATAGTGTTGCTTCAATGCCTGAAACAATTCGACTACCGGGTCCTTTTGCAACTTGTTAATTTTTTTACCATCAAATTCTGAGATCATTTGCTGCAACTTTTCTTGATCGGCCAGTACGGATTTGTCGTACACCCGACGGATCAATTTATCGTCATCGAATCGCCCCAAAAGCTTCATCAAATCCTCAGGTAAAAAGCTCTCATCCAAGTCATTTCTCAACATTCGGAGCAGCTCCACAAAAAGTTCCTGATCGGTGGCCTGGTCATAATCATCAAAATAATCGGCCACTTTTATGGCCAGGGCCTTTCGTACCAGTTCGTGACGCGATTCATCCACCCGGTTCCAACCTCGGTCGTTTCGCGGGAAAAAGTCAGCCAGCTTAAAGATTTCAATCCCTTTAAAAACAATCTCCTGGTAATAATGATACGCTTTTTCGTATGGCTGAAGATCGACGTACAATTTTTCGAATTGGGGCAGCACCGGAGCATACGTTGCTTCAAGCGTATCGTTTTGCATATACCAGACTTCAAAGTCTGCTTCAAATGCCTTTTTTTGCTCCACGGCCTGCAAACGATCCAGTCCACGGATTTCGCCTTTCCAGCGTTTCCACGAATTGCTGGTCCGGGCATGCTTTGACGCATACTGAATGCGAACCTTGGGATCGGCAGCCATGTGCTTGTCGAAAATATCAAGAAGGGCCGTCCTTATTTTGATGCGGTCGGGGTTGCTTTGATTCTGAATCAGTTCAACCGCCTGCGATGGCAAGTATTGCTGCGTGGTTCCCGGATAGCCCATCAGCATCATAAAATCGTTGGGCTGAACGCCATCAAGCGAAATGGGCAACCATTTTTTTGGCCGGTAAGGAACGTTATCCGGCGAATACGAAGCGGGCTCATTATCCGCATTGGCATACACCCTGAAAATGGAAAAGTCGCCGGTATGGCGGGGCCACATCCAGTTGTCGGTGTCGCCACCAAACTTACCAACCGACTGCGGCGGTGCTCCAACCAGACGAACATCCTGAAAAACCAGGTAAGTGTATAAAAAATACTGATTCCCCAAAAACAGGGGCTTCACAACGGCTTCAAATTTTCCATTTTCAGCAGCTTCGCGCTGAATACGGCTGATGTTTTCGTTTAGTTTTTGCTGAAGTGAATCGCCCTCCAAACCCGTGGTTCCCGCGAAGACAGAATCCGACACGTCCACCATCCGGTCCAGAAACTTGGCGGTCAACCCGGGATTGGGCAATTCTTCACCCTGCGACATGGCCCAAAATCCGTCAGACAAATAATCCTGTTCCACCGAACTGTGCGACTGAATATTCGTAAATCCGCAGTGATGATTGGTCAGCAATAAGCCCTGATCCGAAATCATTCCTCCGGTACATCCGCGCCCAAAAATGACGACCGCATCTTTCAAACTGTTTTGGTTCACACTGTAAATATCTTCCGCAGTCAGGCGAAAGCCCATCTCCTGCATTTCGTCGATGTTATATTTTTCGAGTAAGGTGGGAATCCACATCCCCTCTTTGGCCGAGGCGGAAACACTTAAAACGGTGGCAATAAAAAACAGGAATAATTTTCTCATCAATCAGTAATTTTTCGGCAGAAAACGGACACTACAAAACGCTTATCGAAACAGAAACAACGTTGTAGTACACACTAGCAACAATTTATCAATTAAAATTCTTTCAGAAATTGGTAGACTTTATGCACCGGAAGGCCCATGACATTGAAGAAAGACCCTTCAATTTTCTTCACGCCAACAAAACCAATCCACTCCTGAATTCCATAACCACCGGCTTTGTCGTAGGGCTTGAAACGATCAACATAGTACTCGATTTCCGCATCAGTCAGTTCGTCAAACCAAACGGCAGTAACCGCATGAAAGGAATATTTTTTGGTAGCCGACTGGATGTTGACTCCGGTAATAACCTGGTGCTGGCTCGATGACAAATGTTGAAGCATTTGAATGGCCTCGTCCCGATTACCGGGTTTGCCAAGGACTTCTTCATCCTTCCACACAATGGTGTCGGCAGCGATCACCAGACTGTTTTCGGGTAAGTTTTTCCGAACGGCCGTAGCTTTTAACTCAGCCAGGTATTCCGGAATAGCGGTCATCCCAAGTTCCGGCGGAAAATATTCTTCAACATCCGAAACATGAACCTGGAAATCAAGCCCCAGTTCTTTTAGTAAATGTTGGCGTCGTGGTGACTTCGATGCCAGAATCAGTTGATATTTTTGTAAGTTTTGAGGTACCATTAAATTGATCTCCAATAATATGAATGTTCATTAATCCATGTATCCTGAGCTTTCATCACTTGCTCAATGATATCGCGGGCACAGCCTTCGCCCCCTTTCTTATCCGAAATATAAGAAGAAATTTCTTTAATCTCGCTGACCGCATCCAAGGGGCAAACGGCTACGCCAACGGCCTGCATCACCTGGTAATCGACCAAATCGTCGCCCATGTAAAGCACTTCATCTGCCTGAACACCGGTTTTTAGCATAAAGTCATTCAGACATTCCATTTTATCGCGTACACCCATGTAAATATATTCCACCCCAAGGTTAGCATAACGAGTTCGGACCTGCTCCAGGTTTCCGCCGGTAATAATCCCAATTTGGTAACCCATATTCAGTGCATTCCGAAGCGCATAACCATCTTTTACATTGGCGGTGCGTACCGGCACACCGGCTTCATTCAAAACCATGGTATCGAGCGACAACACGCCGTCAATATCAAAGATTAGTGCTTTTATCGTTTTTAGTTTGTCTTTGAAAAAGGCCATACTTTACTTGGTATTTTGAGTTTTGTAAATGCTTTCAGTCATCAATTGATAGATTGCTTTTTGGCGGGAATGATCGGCCAGCAAATCCAGGTGCTTGTTTATAATCGTCTCATCCATGCGCACTGCTGGCCCGGTTTGCGCGTCGATGGGTTTCATGCCCATGACTTTTTGAGCGGTTTCCTGGATTAACGGTTTCAGCAAATCGAAACGGAGTCCTTTTTCTTCCAACATGGAGTCGCCAATGCGATAGCAATGATTGACGAAATTGCAGGTAAACACCGCTGCCAGATGCAGAACCTTTCGCTCCTCGGAATTGACCGGCTGAACCGAAGTGGAAAGCTTTTCACCCAATGTCTGAAGATCGGCAAAAACTTCATCGGAGCTGGCCTCCAAACAAATGGGAATGTTTGAAAAATCGACATCCCGCTGTTTCGAAAAAGTTTGCAAAGGGTAAAATACACCGAACTTTTCAAAATAACCAGACAGCAGCTCCATCGGAATACTTCCTGCCGTATGCACCACGGTTGTTTCGAGTTGAATTTGCCGCAGCACCGTCTCCAGCGCATCATCTTTTACCAAAACCACGCACAAATCGCATTGCACCAATTCATCGAGCTTGGTGGTGTACGGACATTCCAAAACATGGGCAAGCGCTTTGGCTGCTTTTTCGGTCCGGCTGTAAACCTGGACCACGTCCAGTCCATTCTTCCGAAAGGCTTTTCCCAACTGCGTGGCTAAATTACCCGAACCAACCAATACAATTTTCTGAATCATAGTTGAGCTTTTCGATTTCGCCACCCAAAGAAACAAAAAAACCGGTTAAAAACCGGTTCCATTTAAGCGTTTTGATAGCGCATGCCAACCACTTCCCAATTGACAATGTTCCAGAAATTGTCGACATAATCGGCGCGACGGTTTTGATAATGCAGGTAATAGGCATGCTCCCACACATCGAGTGCCAGGATTGGTGTTCCTTGTTTTTCCACCACGTTCATCAGCGGATTATCCTGGTTTGGTGTGGACGACACAAACAACTTGCCATTGGCATCAACCGCCAGCCAAGCCCATCCGCTTCCAAACTGTGTTTTTGCTGCCTGGCCAAATTCCTCTTTCAAGGCATCGACCGATCCAAAATCAGCTTCAATAGCTGCTTTCAGTTCTTCGTTCATCGCTGTCTGCTCAGGAGTCATGTTTTCCCAAAACAACTGGTGATTATAAAAACCTCCGCCATTATTTCTCACGCCATCACTTTGCTGATCAATTTTGGCAAAAATCTCCGACATCGGTGTTTTTTCCAGGTCAGTTCCGGCAATAGCATCGGTAAACTTTCCGAAATATCCGCGGTGGTGCTTATCGTAGTGCAACTCCATGGTTTGCGCATCAACATACGGTTCAAGCGCATCGTACCCGTAAGGCAAATCGGGAAACTTGTGCCCTTCAAAAACCGCTTGTTTACTTTCGCTACTGCAAGCAGCCAAAGCACCTCCAAAAAGTGGAGCGGCAACAGCAGCTGTTCCTACCAAATTGATAAAATTTCTTCGTTCCATAATATCTAAACTTTTCTATTTACTTTAAACACAACAAAATGACTGCACGAATGTTTTTTATTGCCGCCAAAAAACCAGATTGATCGGCTAAACGGGAGAATGTGGGAGGGCGAGAGCGTTTGTAAGATCCAATTTGAACACAAAGGAACGAAAACACGAAGAATTGTTGATGGGATCTTCATTTCCCAGAGGGAATTCTTAGGCATAGAATGGAACAACGCACACTAAGAAAAATCCCAACCGGCGATTAAATCGCTTTCCTTTTGCTATTCATCCCCTTTGGAGAACTCACGACATCTGCTTTTTTCTGTTCGATGACTATAGATTTCCTGCCCGGGAAAACATACATCCGGTTCTGAACCCTATCATTTTCCGAAATCTACTATAAATAACCCATAGGAAAACGCTCCTTAACCAAGCTTATTCCTTCAGTTCATAAATGCCTGCGCCACCCCTGTCGCGCCTTCTCGCGACAACGTGGGGCATAGCTATCCGATTCTTTTATTACATACTGTCGACCAAAGTCAGCAAGGCAAGAAATGCCAAAATCGAACGCTCAACCGCTAACTAATAACCAATTCCCAATAGCTAGTAACTAATTACCAATGACTAATTTAAAAATTTGGTATGGAAGACTAAAAAGGGTTTAACGGAAGACCAAATTCAAGCATGCGAAATGAAATCAACCATAAAACAGACAAAAACACATCGGTGAAAACGTTTTTGAAAATTTCAGAGACAACATTTTGATGTTAAAAATGCTTCTGAAAATTTCAGAGACAACATTTTGATGTTAAAAATGCTTCTGAAAATTTCAGAGACAATATTTCCTTGTTGAAAATGCTTCTGAAAAATGCAGACGTCTATAAACGCGAAAAATAAACGACGGCATGGCTTAGTTTGCGAAAAACCGATATATCAATGCCGGTTGCTGACTAAGTAAATGAATAACTTTTAATCTAAACAAATGTCAAATGAATTTAGCACATCTACACGGCACGCTTGTCGAACGAAGAACTCAATTCGCTGTGCCGCGCTACCGTAAACTATGATTTTTAAATGATTGAATGAACGCTATAACTAAAAAAGAAGGCCTGAAAGTGAATTGACCGGCAAAACTATTTTTAAAAATACTTTATTGCAATTCAAATGGGTAATGAAACCAAAAAGGAATCATAATTCATCAAAAAGTCAGATAAAATCATCATTCAAGACAATGGCAACCTGGATTCCCCTTTTCCTGAAGCGACAAACAGACTGTAGAATAACACGAAGAAACTACTTCCGACATGGGTTTCGAAATTCGAATCGCCAAAGTTTGCAAACAACAAACTAATCAAAAAAAAGAAGAAAATTGGATCGCGATAGGATTTGGTATTCACAAGCGGGTAAATGATGGCAAATAAAATCCATAGCAAGCCGATCAAGCCGAATTTCACCATGTAATCCAGGTACTGGTTGTGCGCGCCGGCGTATTGTGCCGGATCCATTTGCGATTGATTTTGCACAAAAGCATCGTGGTAGGCCTGTTTCCAATTGCCGGTTCCTACGCCAAACCAAAAATGTTCGCGGATGATGGCCAAGGCGGCTTTGGTGTATTCAATGCGTTGGGCCAACGACTTATGATTGGCATGGCCGGTCTTCAGGTAAGTGTCAATCTCCCAAATGCTAACGTAAATCCTGGGATAAAGCGATATTCCCTTGCGCGCCAGCAAAAAATTGCTGATTCCGGCTTCGATGTTGGCAATATCTTCCTCCTTCAGTTGATGGACTCCCTCAGCATCTTTGCGTAGATTCTTCGAGGTCAGGTAGCGCGCCAATGTCTCCTTGACCTGGTGCCCGTACTGATCGCGATCATCGTATTTCAAATTGGCAACCGTATTCCATGCCGCTTTCATTTCCGGCTCATTCCAGTACAAACCAAGGTAGTGCCCATTCTCAAGCCGCTGATCGGCCAAGTCGTGTTGATAGGGATTGCCATTCTTTGTCGTCTGCTCAAGCTCTTCATGCGCAATCTTATCAACATCATAATACCGGTTAACCGCGTAATACAAATAAGCAGCTGGCAGCAAAACAACCAACACCAAAACGACAAATGCCACATTTTTCTGTTTCCTTTTTTTAAGTTGAAACATCAAAATCGACAGCCCAATCCAGGTGGTTCCCAAGAAACTAAGGATGCCAGTCAGCGATTGATGCCAGAACAAAAACAAAGTCAAAAACAGCATTAGCACAAACGCCGTGGCTTGTAGCCCATGCCTGCTCTTTGTACGGTTTAAATAAAGCAGAACGGCCAGGATGATCAATGAAAACACAAGCTGCATGCTAAACCGGATATGATGGATGAAACCAAACTCCTGCGCCCGTAAAACCGAAGTTTCATTATTCAGATAAAAACCAACAATCGTAATCAAAGCCGATGAGCTTACCGCAACGACAAAGATTTTGAGTAAATTGATCAACTGCTCGGTTTTCAACTGCCTAGCAATCATAAAAGACAAAGGTATCATCAGAAATGGAATATTTTTCTGAAGGTCGTACAGCGCCCATTTACGATCGTGTGTAAATAAAACCCCAAGCAAGTAAACCAGGTAAATAGAGCTAAAAAGCAATAATTCCTTTTGATTTTTGAATGAAAGGATATCGGACCAATGTTTGCGATAAAAAAAAGAAGATAGCAGTAGCAATACTCCCGATATGGAAATCAGTGCTTCGGAAAATGGCAGGGCCACCATAAACAAAATTAGCGCCGCATAAAACCAATTGATCTTTTGGGATTTGAACATCGCGGTGTCAAAGTTAAAAGACTCCACGAAAATCTCACCGATAGTTTGCAAATTTTTCGTCAATAAAAAACCCTGAGCTCTGGAGAACTCAGGGTTTAAAAAGAAAGGCGACGACCTACTCTCCCACATTTCTGCAGTACCATCGGCGCTGGCGGGCTTAACTTCTCTGTTCGGAATGGG
>Ga0209347_1000700_pt1 | contig 73544 bp, 55 predicted proteins | sample AutmiccommuBRH23_FD_187382 | JGI IMG/M metagenome (GOLD analysis project Ga0209347, IMG submission 187382) | Deep subsurface microbial communities from Mt. Terri, Switzerland - Autotrophic microbial communities BRH/23 (SPAdes) (version 2) | ecosystem: Environmental > Aquatic > Deep subsurface >... | reverse complement strand
CGCCCGCAGATCATCTCGTACAGGACGACGCCGAAGCTGAAGACGTCAGAGGCGGCGGTGACGCTGCCACCGCTCAACTGCTCGGGCGACATGTAACTGAGCGTTCCCATGGTGACGCCCGTTCCCGTCTTGAGAATCGTCGCGCCATCGTCGTGAGCCTCGCGAAGCTTTGCGAGGCCGAAGTCGAGAATCTTCGCGTAGCCGTCGGGCCGGATCATGATGTTTTCCGGCTTGATGTCGCGGTGAACGATTCCAGCGGCATGTGCCGCCGCCAGGCCCGCGGCGATCTGGGTGGCAAGAGCCAGAGTCTCATCGACCGCCATTGCGCCTTCCCGCAACCGCGCGCGCAGGGGCGCTCCGGGAACGAGCTCCATGGCGATGAAACGCCACTCGTCCTGGCTTCCGATCTCGAAAACGGTTGCGACGTTCGGGTGACTGAGCGCCGACGAGGCCCGCGCCTCCTGGAGGAAGCGCCGGGTCCGCTCTGAGCTCTCGTTCGGGTCGGCCGTGAGAACCTTGATCGCGACCTCGCGCTCGAGGTCGTGGTCGTAGGCGAGGTAAACCTCACCCATCCCACCTGCGCCGAGCAGGGAGCGCACCTCGTACCGGCCGAGCCTCGAACCGGGATTCACTGCCATGTTGTGATTTCCGAGCCGGATTATCGCACGCGGGAAGCCCCGGGGAGAATTCCGATCCAACGGTCCCCCCGGTTTCAGCATCGAACGCCTCGCGCTCGCCGAGCTGGCAGCGGATGACCCGCAGCACCATGGCCGCACGGTCGCGAGCCTCCTGGTTCGATTCGGTCACGACCCTACAGTCGCACGGCGCCGAAAAGGTTCGCCACCACGTGGCGGCGGCTTTCCAGCCGCCGCTTGTCGCGCATAAGATCCAACCGGCTCCCGAACTCCGCCGCCTCAGCCTCGTGCCGCCCGCGCCGCGGCCGAGGCTCGTGCCGTGCGAAGGACCGACTCCAGCATCCCCGCCTTGAGCGGCTTGGTCAGGTAGCCGTCCGCCTCCAGCTCGTAGGCCGACATCAGGTCCTGCTCCTGGCGTGATGCCGTCAGAAGGATGACCGGAATCGCCGACAGCTCCGGCTCGGCGCGCAATCGTCGCAAGACTTCGAACCCATCGAGCTTCGGCATCTTCACGTCGAGAATGATGAATGACGGCGGAGACGGAGAACGAAGGCGGAACCTCCCCTTCCGGCCGAGGTAGTCGAGCGCTTCTTCGCCGTCCGCGAGCACGAGCACCTCGAACTGATCCGGCGAGTGCGCAATCACGTCGAGCGCGATCTCGACGTCGCGCGGGTCATCTTCCACCAGCAGAATTCGCTCACTCATCGCTTCAAGGGTAACTGAACGAAGAACGTGGCGCCCTCGCCCACGGCGCCTTCACCCCAGACCCGTCCCTCGTGACGTGCCACGATCCTTTCGACGATTGCCAGCCCGATGCCGGTTCCTTCGAATTCGCTCTGCCCGTGAAGCCGCTCGAAAACAGCAAACAGCTTGTGCGCGTAGTCGCGGTTGAAGCCCACGCCATTGTCTCGCACGAAGATCACCGGGCCTTCTTCCCGATCGATGCTCCCGATCTCGATGATCGCCACGTCACGCGACCGGGTGAACTTCAGAGCGTTGACGATGAGGTTCCGGAAGGCCACCTCGAGCATGGCCTTGTCCCCGCGAATCCTCGGCAGGGGTCCCACCCGCCACACGATCGAACGACCCTCCTCGGGATTCACCAGCTCCGTGCGGAGCTTCGCCACCATGTCGTCGAGGTCGACCGCGGAACGGCGGATCTCGGTCCGGGCGATCTGCGCGAACTCGAGCAGATCGTCCACCAGTTGCAGCCCCTCGGATGCCGTGTCCCTGATCACCGATAGAAAGCGCTTCCCTTCCGGTCCGACACTCGCCGCGACCGCCTGCTCGAGCTTTTCGGAATAGTGCCCGATCCGGATCAGCGGCGAGCGCAGGTCGTGCGAGACGGAGCGACTGAACCCCTCCAGCTCCCGATTCGCCTGCTGGAGCCGCTCCATTTGTTCTCGAACCCCTGCCAGTAATCCGCCGATCGCGGCGTAGATTACCAAGCGCGTGATGGTGTTCCAGAGCGTGACCGCCAGCGCCGTCTCGGCGGCGAGATAGTCCGCCACGAACCAGGAGGCCGCCGCGGTCCCAGCGGCAATCCATGCAGCCTGCCGGCCGAGGAACCACCCCGCCGCGACGATCGGCAGCAGGTAGAAGAGCGAGAAGCCGATGTCGGGACCCGTCTGATAATCCAGCCACCCCAGCGCGACGATGGCGATCAGGAGCCCGGCCAGGCGAACGAGAGCGAGCCGTCGAGGCTGCGAGACCAGCGATCCGGGTCTGGTGAACACCTCCAATCGTAACCGCCTCTGCATCGATCGGAAAGAGAAAGTCGGCACTCCTCGCGGCGCGCGAGGCCGCGGCTCTCCAGCCGTCGCTTCCCGCCACGCCCGATGAGCCTCGGTCTGGGAGGAATGGTCCGCATTCTCGCGCTGATCTTGGCCGGACTCCAGCGTGAGTCCGCACGCGAGCGACTCGTCGGCGCTCGTGTATAGTGGGGCTCAACCACACACAACCTGGAGGTGCATGTGATCCGATCCATGATTTCGGGGGCACTCGCTTTGTTCATCATTTCGGCATGCGGCGGCGAACCGCAGGTCGCGCCGGTGGAGTCACCCACGTCCGCAACGGAGAACACGAGGAACTCGACCACGGCATCTGAAGGCGCGTCGGCCGGGGAGTTCCTTCCGGAGCTCGCCGGCGACGGGACTCTTCCGGCCACGCTGCAGGGCTACACCCTCCTGGACCCGGCCCCCGCGGAGTCGATTCATGAAGCGGGCTTTCCTTTCAAGGGATCCGTATTCCACGAGGACGTCCTTCGAAAGAAACCGCGAGCGTCCGTACGCCCTTACAGTCTCGATGGCACCATCTTCAGGATCGTGTACCAGGACGACGCTCCGCCTGCCCAGGACGAGCTGATGCGCGCCGCCCTCGAGACGTACGGAGAGCCCTACCAGCAGAAGGACAACGAGATCATCTGGATTCGAGGGGGACGCACCCTGACGCTCAGCTACTTCGCGAAAGCAGGGAGCGCCTCCGTCGCCATCGAAGACGAAAAAAGCACCTTGGAGGCTCTGGATCTCGAGCGAAGTTAAGTGGAACGGGGGGGTCACGACGGCAGCCCTGGAACGCTGCGCGAGCACGCCACTTAATCACCGGCTATCAACGGTTTAGCTGCTGTTTTGATTTCGGGGATGCACCTGCTGAGAAAACGTCCTGACTGGCATGTTTCTTTAAATAACACTGTCAGGAGGATTGATGACCTTAGCCCTGATTCAGACGGCCACTGAGACCCGCTGGCGCGATTCGCAGGAGGAGAGGATTCATGAACGGCTGGCTCGGCTGGCCGACGCGCGGCTCGAGCCGGCGCTCGGACGTCCCGCTCTCTCCATGCCCGAGGAGATCCGGCTCCGCGAGCTGGAAGCGAAGTTCCTCGAGCGAGCGCGCGCCGAGGTTGCGTCGCAGGCAGCAGAGGCTCCGTCGGAGGCTGCGAGCTTCATGAAGTGGTACGAAACGCTGCGAGAGAACGGTCCGGGGCAGTTCGATCCTCTCTTCGACTGGATCGAGAAGGAAGCGACCGAGGAGGACATCCGCTGGTTCGTCTTCCAGGAGCTCGCGGGGGAGGCGGGTTTCGACGATCTGGTCGCGCTTACACAGCTGCGCCTGCCGACGCGGGCGAAGCTCGAGCTCGCGCGCAACTACTGGGACGAGATGGGTCGCGGCAACGAGATCGCGATGCACGGACCGATGCTCGACGGGCTGGTCGAGGTTCTCGGTCTGACCCGCGAGAGCTATCCGGTGGTGTGGGAAGCACGGGCGGTCGGGAGCGTGCTGCTGGGACTCGCCGCGAATCGCCATTACGCCTGGCACTCGATCGGCGCGTTGGGAGCGGTCGAGCTGACCGCTCCGGATAGGGCGGCGGCCGTGAACCGGGGGCTCGAGCGGCTCGGATTCGACATGAAAGTGCGGCGGTATTACGCAGTGCACGCGACCGTCGACGTGCGACACTCCAGGGAATGGAACGACGAGGTGATCGAGCCGCTGGTTGCGTCCGATCCGCGCCTCGCCCGCCCGATCGCCGAAGGGGCGCTGATGCGCCTCCAGGCCGGCGCGAGAAGCTTCGAGCGGTATCGCGAACACTTCGGGATCCAGGAACCGAGAGGGCGATGCGCTCTCTCCGCGCCCGCGACGTCGATCGCCGGGGCGCGAAGAGAGGCACAGAAATCGGCCGCTAGGTCGTAACGAGAGGTCCCCGGATCGCCATCGGCGAAGGCGGCGTGTCGGGAAGCTCGGTGAACGGGACTCCGAGAGCCTTCGCCACACCTGCTCCATAGGCCGGGTCCGCCTTCGTGCAATTTCTGATGTGGCGGAGCTTCACCTCGCTCGGCGCGTCGCCCATCGCGCGCGCCGTGTTCTCGAAGAGCACCTGCTTCTGCTCCGGCGTCATCAGGCGGAAAAGAAGCCCCGGCTGGGTGAAGTAGTCGTCATCGTCGCGATGCTCCCAGCGATCGGCCGCACCCGTGATCGAGAGCTTCGGCTCGGCAAACGAAGGCTGCTCGTGCCACTCCGCGTAGCTGTTCGGCTCATAGCCGAGCGTCCCCCCGTGATTCCCGTCCACCCGCATCGCTCCGTCGCGGTGATAGCTGTGGACCGGGCACTTCGGCGCGTTGACCGGAATCTGCTGGTGATTCACGCCGAGACGGTAGCGCTGGGCGTCGCCGTAGGAAAACAGCCGGCCTTGCAACATGCGGTCGGGGGAGAATCCGATGCCCGGAACCACGTTCGCCGGGTTGAAAGCCGCCTGCTCGACCTCGGCAAAATAGTTTTCCGGATTGCGATTCAGCTCGAAGATCCCGACGTCGATCAGCGGAGCGTCCTTCTTGAACCAGACCTTCGTCAGGTCGAACGGATTGTAGGGGAGCTCGTTCGCCTGCTGCTCGGTCAGGATCTGCACCGCCATCTTCCAGCGCGGGTACTCCTTCCGCTCGATGGCGTCGAACAGGTCCCGCTGGTGGCTTTCCCGGTCTTTCCCCACGAGCGCCTCGGCCTCCGCGTCGGTCAGGTTCCGGATCCCCTGCATGTTGATCATGTGGAACTTCACCCAGAACCGCTCGCCCGAGGCGTTGATGAAGCTGAACGTGTGGCTTCCGAACCCATGCATGTGGCGGTAGGACGCCGGAATGCCGCGCTCGCTCATGGTGATGGTCACCTGGTGCAGCGCTTCCGGGAGCGAGGTCCAGAAATCCCAGTTGTTCCGCGCGCTGCGCAGGTTCGTCTTCGGATCACGCTTCACGGCGTGGTTGAGATCGGGAAACTTCAGCGGGTCGCGGAGAAAGAACACGGGGGTGTTGTTCCCGACGAGATCCCAGTTCCCTTCGTCCGTGTAGAACTTCAGGGCGAAGCCGCGGATGTCGCGCTCGGCGTCGGCCGCCCCGCGCTCGCCGGCCACCGTGGAGAAGCGGGCGAACAACTCCGTCTTCTTTCCGACGGCGGCAAAGATGCTCGCCCTGGTGTAACGGGTGATGTCGTTCGTAACCGTGAACGTCCCGTAGGCACCCGAACCCTTCGCGTGCATCCGGCGCTCGGGGATGACTTCCCGGTCGAAGTGGGCGAGCTTCTCGAGGAACCATACGTCCTGCAGAAGCATGGGGCCCCGCGGGCCGGCGGTCAGAACGTTCTGATTGTCGGCAACGGGGGCGCCGGCAATGGTTGTCAGGTCAGGTTTTTTCGTGGACATGGATGAGTCTCCTTTTTCGGCCGTGCGAAATGACGCAACACGGGCAGGCCCTGACCATAGCCTCCGCGGCACCTCCCCCGGGTGACCCCGGGCACAACCCGGTGTGGCCCGCGACCTCCACCTCCCTCCCCCGTCTACACGGCGTAGACGCTCGTCGCGCCGATCCTCGGGATTTCCGGTCATTTCACCCTCAGCGGCAGCGCTCCTCTTAAAATCGTCTCCTCGGATTTCTGGATCTCGCCGGCGGCCGGTCGCGCGAGTCGATTTCCATGGACGAAAGGAAGGAGGCACCAACGATGAGTGTGAAACCGATTCCCGAGGGATACCACAGCGTGACCCCGTACCTCGCGGTGCGAAATGCGAGCGCGGCGCTCGATTTCTACCAGAAGGCGTTCGGAGCGACGGAGCTGATGCGGATGGAAGACGACAAAGGGAAGATCGGGCACGCCGAAATCAAGATCGGCGACTCTCCGATCATGCTGGCAGACGAGCACCCGGAGATCGACTTTCTCGGCCCGGCTTCGCGGGGCGGCTCGACCGCGGCCATCCTGATTTACACCGAAGACGTCGATTCATTTTTCCGGCGCGCGCTCGAGGCAGGAGCTACGGAAGTGCGTCCGCTGAAGGACGAGTTCTACGGCGACCGGATGGGAACGGTCCGCGATCCGTTCGGCCACGTCTGGCACCTCGCGACCCATAAGGAAGACGTGCCCCCGGAAGAGATGGAAGCGCGGATGAAAGCGCAGGGCTGAGCCGCTTGCAGGGAAGCAGCCGTTTCCGCTCGAGGAAACGGCTGCTCGAGCCACTGCTTCTCGGCATTCGCACGCCTCAGATCCTTAATTGCGGATCGAAACAACCTCCCTCCGCGCCGCTCAACGACCTGTACCTGCGATCACATCCACCTCTGCGGCGGGACACTAAGTTCCCCCCATGGAGGCTCGAATGTCACGCCTACTCGCCTGGGACCTTCCTGTCCGGCTCATTCACTGGCTTCTCGCGATCAGCTTCGGCGGCGCATTGATTGTGGCGACCACTTCGGATGACGGCAGCCGCATTTTCCCGCTTCACGCGATCTTCGGCCTGATGGCCGTCTTTCTCGTCGTGCTTCGGATCGTATGGGGCCTGATCGGTTCCCGTCCGGCACGCTTCAGCGCGTTCGACCTCCGTCCCTCGAGCCTCGGACGGTACGCCCGATCGGTCGTCAACGGGCAGACCGAATCCTCGCGCGGGCACAACCCCGCCACGGCCTGGTTCGCGATCGCCCTGTTCGCCGTCCTCCTGGCGACCGGCGCGAGCGGCCTGGCGAATGCGCGCGGAATCGAGGCAGCGGAAGAAGTGCACGAGGTTCTCCCCTGGATCGCCGCCGCCCTCGTCGCGATGCATCTCGCCGGCCTCGCACTCCACACCATTCGCCATCGGGAGAACGTCGCGGTCGGGATGATCTCGGGAAGGGCGAACGTCCACCCTGACTCGGCAATCCGCTCGGCCCACGCAGCGGCGGCGATCGGACTCGTTCTCCTCGTTACAATCGCCGGCGCCGCCCTCTTCACCGCATGGAACCCCGCCGCGCGCTCCATCGATCTCCCGTTCGGCGCCCCGCTCCAGATCGGCGAGAACGAGTCAGCGGAAACAGGACACGGCGGAGACGAACAACAGGAAGAGAGGGACGACCACGACTGATCGACCCTGAGCCCCTCACCGACTCAGGGGCCGGCGCCTCCCCTGCTCCTCCGGCAGCCCGCTTCCCGGAACCAGAGGTGTGGCGCGCTCATTTTCCCTGCTGCTTTTTCCAGTCGTCGGTCAGCAGGCCGGAGAATCCCCAATCCTCTTCGGCGATCTCCTGGATCACGATGTGGATGTGCTCGGGTTTCTTTCGCAGGACGCGCACGAGACTGTCGGTGATGTCCTTGACGATCTCCGCTTTCTCATTTCTCGTCGCGCCCCTGGTGATCTGAACGTTGACGTACGGCATCAGGTTTCTCTCCTGCCGTACATCATAATTCGAAGCGCTCTGGATCAGGTTCGCAGCCGCTACCAGGAAGACGATGTGAAAACACGCCAGCGGAAGTCGGCGAATCGGCACCTCGTTCCGCTGGCGCTGAGGAGTGCGCGCGTCAGTTCCCCATGTTCTGGGTGACGAATCCGGCGATCTGTTCGGCCGCACGCTGGAGCGCCTGTTCGGTCGTTCCGGCGAACACCGTTCCGCCGGATGTTTTTCCTTCGCTGGTGAAGGCTCCGAGCTTCGTGCCGTTGCGGCCGTCGAGCAACTCGGCGTTCACCTTCACCGACCCGCGGCCGGCGAGGCCTCCGAGCATCATGCGCTTGCCGGTGCTCACCTTCCGCATTTCGACGATGTCGGCCTTGAGCTTGAGGTCGGCGGCGGCGCTCGGGCTCCCGGTTGCGGAGAGTACCTGCGTCAGGCGCGAATCCTTCCGCAGCTCGGTGATGATCTCGTTCTCGAGCGCGCGCGCGTCGGCGTCCGAGTCCGGCACGGTCGAGGTCACCTCGACCAGCACGGTCGAGTAGGCCGAGCTGAGGGGAGCTGAAACCGGCTGAAGCGGTGTGGTCGTTCCACCAGAAGCACAACCGATGAGAAAGACAAGGATCACCAGAGAGAAAAGGACACGGGTCTGCATCGCAAAATCTCCTGTCGCTCGCTGAATTGTCCGGGGAGGAGAGAAGTATAGGGCCGGAAAGGCCGCGGGGCCAGGGGCCAGGGGCGAGAGAGGGAGATTAGCAGGAAACAGAAGCGCCCTTCGGCTCTCCTGGCCAGAGTCTCCCGACCCTCGAATCCCGCGTCTCTCGCTGGCCCTTGGATCGCGTCAGAGCTCGCGACCACGCCGAATCGCGATCGCCCAGAAGAGGGTCGCCGATACCGCTCCCGGGATCACGAACCAGAGCGAGGCGGCAAAAACCTGGCCGGGAAGCCCGCCGACTTTCTCCCAGTCTTCGAATCCCGTCAGCAGGACGGCGAACACCGCGAGGCCGATGGCGGCCCCGGCCAGCGCGTACTGCCACCAGGCGTGCCACCCCTTCCTTTCGAATGTCAGGTAGACGGGCACGCCACCGAGAAGAGCAGACCCATAGGTGACGACGGCATAGATCGCGGCGAATGTCGCAGCATCCGATAACCTCCACGGCCCGTTCAGCGATCGTACGAACACGAAGAGAGGCAACGGCGCCGGAGCGACTGCGAACGCGGTCAGGAGTCGTAGCCTGGTCATCGTCGAAAGAAGCAATGGTACGCGCAACCCTCGCCCCTCGCCCCTCGCCCCTCGCCCCTCGTCCCTAGAACTTCCCCGCGATATGAAACGAGAAGATCGGACCGATTCGGCGATCGCGCTCCTCGATGAACGCAATCGGATCCGTGCGACGGCCAGCATGAACCGTCCGGTCCCACATGCTGTCGGCGCCGAGAATGTTGTTGACCTGCGCCCTCACCGTGAGGCCGCGAACGTCCTTGTTCTCGAGATAGAGATTCAGCCACACCGGCCCCTCCCACATCCGGCCGACCTCGGTGAGGCGATAGCTCAGCGCCCGGTATTCATAGACTGCCCCGCCTCCCCAGGCCCATGCGGTCCGCGGTACGTCGTGCCTGAGCGAGAGCTCTCCCAGCCGCAGAAGGCTGCCGCTGATGTGGCGCGACTCTCCGGTGAGGGGGTCATCGACCTCGCTCTCCTGCAGCTGGGCCGTCAGATCGACTCGCGCACCATTCCATCCCGCGCGGTCGAGATTGAGAGTACCCACCGTCTCGATCCCGTAGACGACCGCGCGATCGAGATTTCCCGGCGCCTGTGACCCCGCACCAATCGGGACGTAATCGATGATGTCGTCGATCAGCCGCCCGAAGAGGCGCGTCTGCACTGAGCCCATCGGTCCGAGCGCCCGCGTCCACTCCGCATCGAGCTCCCAGCTCTGCTCCGGCACGAGGTCCGGGTTGGCCGCGTTCTCCTGATCGTCCTGGATGTCGACCGCGGCGAGGAAGTCGAAGAAATCGAGCTGCCCGACTCGACGCGCGAGCTTGAAGTTCAGATCGTCATGAGGAGACGCCTTCCAGGCCAGCGACACCTCTCCTTTCGGCCGGTAGAAGCTGCGCGTCGTGCCACCGGCCCCGGCCTGCGAGAGCTGCGAATATTCTCCGCCGGCGGAGATCTTTCCGGCGAGGCTCGGCGTGAGCGGCCGCCCCCAGCTGCCGATCACCTGATAGCGGTCCTCCTCCACGCGCGCGCTCCCGCCGGGCAGCGGGATTTCGCCGAAGTTCTCCGCGTCATCCATCACGAAGAGGCGCGACACATTGTCCAGCCGGTTGTACGCCGCCTCGCTGGAGAGCTGCCACTCGTCCACACCGCGCTTCCACTGGTACTCGCCGCGGCCGATGAGCTCCGCAACTTCTCCGATCTGCGTCGATCGGGATCCGCTCAGCGCTTCGCCGTTCGGCGCGCGGTTGATCACCACGACTTCGTTCGGATAGCGCGATCCGCGGCCGAGAGCGATCAGCTTGAGGCGGCCGGGCCCGAGGTCCAGCGCGTAGTCGGCGCCGATCTCGTAGTCGTCACCGTGCTCGTCGACCGTCACCAGGCGATCGAACCGCTCTCCGCCCGCGCTGACGCGCGTCCCCTCCTCCAGATAATCGAAGTAAAGACGACCGTAGAGCAGGCTGAGATTCGCCGTGGACGTTCCCGGCCCGTCGAGCGTGAAGCGGCCACTGAGCCGCGGCTGTTCGGAGTTGCCTCGCCACTCCTCGTCGCGCGTCTCGACCACGATGCCGCCGGCGTCGCGGATCCAGGTGGGACCGCCGGCGCCACTGCGGCTCCCCCGGTTGCTCAAACCGATGCTGTACTCCACCGGCCCCTGCACTCCCCCGAGCGAGATCTCGAAACGGGTGAGAAGCGGGTCGGTGTAGTAGGAGCGGAACTCGGGGCGATAGGACCACTGCCCGTTGATCCCTGTCGCGCGCACGAAGACGTTCGCAACCTGGCCCCGGAGGCCCGGCACCGCGAGCGTCGCCGCATCGACGATCTCGATCCGGTCGACGTTGTTCGCCGGGATCCGGCTCAGCTCCGTGAGGATGTCGTTCGATTTTCCCGACAGCCGCTGTCCATTGATGAGAACGTTCCCGGATGCCTCTCCCAGCCCGCGCTCGTCGTTCTCTTCGCGGATGGAAAAGCCAGGGACGCGCGTCAGCATGTCGAGCGCGGTTCGGGGAGCGAACTGCGTGAAGTCGGCCGGCGAGTAGGTGCGACCTTCCGGCGCCGCCGGCGGAAGCTCGGGAGACTGGCCAAAGCTCGAAGGGACGAGCGCCGCAGCGAGCAGGAAGAGAACGAGGACGCTACGAAGCCGCATTGGGTTTTCCATTTTTAGAAAGTTCTAACGTCTTATTCGGAGGTCCGACCCGATAGTTTCAGCGTCCACATCCAATCGGGAAAAGACTTGGTGCCGGATAGATAGACGTCAGTGACGGTGAATCGACAGCATGACGCTGGAGTGCGCGTGGTGATTCCAGGAACCGAGGAGGCATCCCGAGGTCGGGAACAAGGGGGAAGGAGGCAGGGGGCGGGGGATGGGGACACCCCAAGGACGCTCCCTGTCTCCTCCCCCCTGCCCCCCACCCCCTTCTTGTTCAACTCGAAAAATGAAACCGGCAGAACCGCTCACTACCCCGGAAGGGCTTCGTGGGATACTCGACGCTGATGCAATGTCGCGCGTCGGGAGCGGCCGGTCTCGCGCCTCAATAGGAGTTGCTCTTGCCGAAAACGATTTTCGCCGGCTTCCTGCTTTCGCTCATTCTCGCCTGCTTCGGCGGGGCACCGATCCGGGCGTCCGAACCGGCGGTGAGCCAGCCGCTCGTCATCGGAAAGACGTTCACGATCCGCTCCGAGGCTCTGGATGAAACGCGGCGGATCAACGTCTATCGGCCGGCATGGGTCGAGGAGTCGACGCCCCTTCCGGTGGTGTACATGCCGGACGGGGGGATCGCGGAGGACTTTCTGCATGTCGCCGGACTGGTTCAGGTGTCGACCGGCAACGGAACGATGAAGCCGGTTCTCCTGGTCGGAATCGAGAACACGCAGAGGCGGCGCGATCTCACCGGGCCGACGGACATTGAGAGCGATCGGGAGATCGCGCCGGTCGTCGGAGGGTCGGCGAAGTTCCGGAAGTTCATCGCCGCGGAGCTGATGCCGGAGATCGAGCGACGGTACCGGACCACTGACGAGCGGGCGATCGTCGGCGAATCACTCGCTGGTCTGTTCGTCCTCGAAACGCTGGTGCTCCAGCCGGACCTCTTCGACATCTACATCGCCTTCGACCCGAGCCTCTGGTGGAATGGGGAAGCTCTCTTCGGCACGGCAGCGCGAAACGCGGAGAAGCTGGAGGGTCGGGTCGTCTACCTGGCGAGCAGCAGCGAGCCGGAGCTCGCCCAGCTGACGGCGCGATTCGGACGGCTCCTGGCCGGCATCGAGGGCGTCCGCGCACATCACCAGCCGATGCCAGATGAGAAGCATTCGACGATCTATCACCCCGCGGCGTTGAAGGCGTTTCGCGCGGTTCTCGGCGCGCTGCAGGAGTGAGTCGCGCCCCTCCCCTTGTGCAGCCCGCGCACAAACAACCCCGCCGCATCCGCGAACAATCAATCGAAGAGACGGTCAGGCGTGAAGATCGACTTACCGATCGGCGATGCCCACTTGCGCGACCAGGCTGCGGAACTCCGGCTCTTCGCGCATGGCGTCGAACGCCGGCTCGACGTCGAGGAAGACGGCGCGGTGCGAGTGGATCGCCACCGCCACTCTCCAGCCGCCACCAGCACGCGCGAGAGGAAAAGGTGCGCGAAGGCGAATCCATCGTCCAGGGCGAGCGCACGGTTGAGCTGATCGATGGCCTGTCCAAAATCGCGCTGGTAATAAAAGCACCAGCCGAGAGCGCTGTTGATGATCAGTGAGAGGGGGTCGAGCTCGAGCGCTCGTCGGAACTCCCGGATTCCTTCTTCGAACCGCCCCATCGCCATGAGCTGGTTCGCGTAGAACTGGTGAGCGACCGGGTAATCCTCGTCCTCGCCGATCGCGCGTTGGAAGATCGACTCCGCCCGCGCCGGCTCCCATCGGTAATAGAAGATGGAATAGGCGAGGGACGCGTGTGCCGCCGCGAGCGAAGGATCGATCTCGAGCGCCCGCTGCGCGGCGGCCTCTCCTCGCGGGAACGACTCGCCGGGGGCAGCATGCAAGCCCCGATGCGATGTCCGCCGCGATCTCGCTCGCGCTGCGCCAGGAGAGCGGCCCGCGCTCGAGCCTCGCGCGGAGCGTTTCCCCTTCGAGCAGCTCGGTAGCGATGTACATCACCCCGCTCGCCGCGTCGACGTCGAGCTCGTACACGACGACCACGTTCGGGTGTGCGAGCGCCGCGAGTGCGCGCGCCTCCTGCTCGAACCGACCGAGATACGCGGGAGTCCCGCTCAGATTGCGACCGAGAATCTTCACCGCGACCTCGCGCGAAAGCCGCCGGTCGCGCGCCCGGTAAACCTCCCCCATCCCGCCCGCGCCGATCGGACCCACCACTTCGAAACGGCCAATTACCGTTCCCGGATTCAAGAGCATTTGCGCCATTGTATTGCGGGAGGCGGGCGAAGACCGAAGTGTCCCTGGCGAGCCAAACGGAACGAGCCGCCCTTCCGGGCGGCTCTGGTCGATTCGACGCTTTGCGATGGGACTACTTGTGGAGCTTGAAGCTCGAGTCGGTGATGCTGGTCGTGCCCGCGGAGCCGATCTTCAGCGCCTGCTTGTTGAGCAGGGCGGCCTTATGGGTGCTGAGCTCGATCTTGGCGAAGTTGAGGGATCCACCCTTCGGGTCTGCCTCGGGCGTGAGGTCCTCGACTTTCACTGACGGCTTGGGCTGTTTGTCTTTTTTCGATCTGGCCATGACGGTGATCCCCTTTCTGCTTCACCGGCCAACGGCACAGGACCATCCTGCACTCCGCGGGCGTCGGTTGTCTTGTGTGAGCCCAGATAGAACACGATCGATGCCACCGGCAGAGCGCCCGGCTAAGCGTCTCACCGTCGTGGGCTTAGCGCTGGAAGCGAGGCCGGGCCGCCTTCCCCGGCCGGTCACAAAAAGAGGCGGAATGGCCTCGGATCGGGGCCACGTCCGCTCCGTTCCGAGCAGGAATCCAGCCATCCAACCCTCCCGCCAGTGACGCCATCACTTTCCCGGCGGCCGGAGCCGGATCAACCCCAGCTGGTAAACGAGGTACAACGCGGCACTGAGTGTCCTGGGCGGCACCGCGGGGCGTACCGGCTCCATGAGCTGGCGCAACGAGCGCGTGCCGTCACTTCCGCGAAGGAGTGCAACCTCCCACTGCGGAATCTCCAGCGTGATCTTCGTTTCCGTGGTCGCGCTCTCGAGGACGACGGTACCCAGCCCCTGCCACGACCGGCTCCCGCGCGGCGGCCACCGAATCGTGTATAGCCCAGTCAGTTCCGGCCTTAGAGAAAGAAGACTACGGCCGTCGGTCCATGCGATTCGTCGCGGACGGCGACGCGAGAGCACGATCTGGTGAAAGCTGGACGGCTCGAGATCGTCGACGAGCAGATCCAGCTCCGGCCGTGACCGCGGCATGAGAGCCTCGTGGAGATCGCGGTTCAGAAGCGGACGGAGGGCGAAGTAAGCGTTGTACGTCGCGACCAGATGAAGGCCGGCCTTGCCGCTCATTCCGATCCAATCACGAAGCGACACGGCTCGATTGAGCGGTCCGAACAGGTCGCCCGCCAGATAGCCGGCCGTCGTCCCGGCGAGCGAGACGGGGGGATATCTCGTCAGTGAATCGAACACGCGAAGCGTCTGTCGTACCCGCCCCGTCTCCCGAAACTCCTCCGGATCGATGCCGAAAGCCGGTAGCGCCGACCGCCACCGGACACTCGGATGCGCCTCGCCATTCACGCCGAGAAGGGCGATTCCATCCGGGGACAAGCAGCGGACGAAGTTGCGGAACACGGCGACCGCATCCTCGATGTAGGAGAGCACGCCGTGGCAGGAGATCAGGTCGAAACCCCTGCCGGCGATCTCCGGCAGGTCCGGACGCGAGAGGTCGGCCACCTCGAAGTGGACGCGATCTCCGACCTTCCACCGTCCCGCAAGCCGCTTCGCAGTCGCGATCGACCGGGGGCTGAAGTCGACGCCGACCACCTTCGCGGCTGGAAATCGCTTCGCAAATGCGAAAGCCTCGGTACCTACGCCGCAGCCGGCGATGAGAATGCGGCGCGGCTCGGCCACGCGCGGGGTCTCCGCCACGGCCTCGATCCAGGGAATGGCGTTCAGCGCCCAGCTGGTGCTCGTCTCCCGCGACGGCGGCGGAGGATAAGGGCGCCGCTCGTAAATCCTGCGCACCCGACTGGCGACGGTCATAGATTCCGCCTCATTTTTCCGATTGAGTGACTGAATGCTAACATTGCCCGATCCGTACAAATCAGTCCAGGGCGAGCCATTGTGGAAATCGTCGGCACCAACCTCTTCGCCTATCCGAGCGGCAGGCTCGGTCCCGTCACTCTTTTCGTGGCCGGTCGAAGCTGGACCGTCGATGACGCGGTCGCTTTCGCCGCCTTTCGCGGCGAGCTTCGCCCCGCGGTCGCCGAGGCGATCGCGCTCGCAGCGGCCGAAGAAGAGGCCGATGAAGAAGGGCTGATCATCGATGACGAAAGGCTGCAGGCCGCATCCGAAAAGTTCCGCTACGAGCACGACCTGATCAGCGCCGGCGAGACCGAGGAGTGGCTCTCCACCCGCAGGATGACCACCGAGGACTTCGGCCACTGGTTGTACCAGCGCCTCTGCAGAGAGGCGGCATCCGCGGGTCCGCCCCTCCCCCGTTTCCCGGACCTGCCCGACGATTTCGGCGACCTGCTCCGCGTGCACCTCTGGCTCTCCGGAGAAATGGACCGCATTTCGGAGCTGCTCGCCCGGCGCATTGCCGCCGGCCGGGAGCTCGACTCGGGTCAGCAGACGGAACGGGCGCGCGCCGTGATCGACTCATTTCTCGAAAGAGAGCGGATCGACCGCCGCGCGCTGCCGGAGTGGCTGGCGGCAATCGGTCGCGATGAGGGGTGGCTCGACGAGATCGCGCGGCTGGAAGCGGCGTACGAGCGGATTTCATCGTCGGCAATCAGCGACGACACTCGCAGGCGGAAACTGGCAGCCCTGGAACGCTCGCTCTCCACTCTGGAGTTCGATCTTCTCGAGCTCGACTCGGCCGGAGCGGCGCGCGAAGCGCTTCTTTGCGTCCAGGACGACAGCATCCCACTTGCGGAGGTGGCCCGCGACGCGGGATTCAAGGCGGTACGCAGCGAAGCCTGCCTCGAGGACCTGGGGCCGCTCGGCGAGCGCCTCTCCGCCGCACCGGAGGGGGCCGTTGTCGGCCCCATCGAGTCGGAAGGCCGCTTCAGGCTCTATCACCTGATCCGCAAGCAGAAGCCTTCCCTCTCCGACCCGGAGGTCTTGCGGCGCATCGACACCATGATTCTCGACGAGCTCTTCGAAGGCCTGACGGCACGCCATGTCGAGTCGCAAAAGGCCGCGGCGTCCATATGAGCACCGAGTCGGTCGTGGGGCAGTCGTCGATCTTCCGCTTCTTTCCGCCGGAGCACCAGGAGCGCGTCCGGTCGCTGTTCCGGAAGGTGAGCTACGACTTCGGCGACGTGATCGTGCGCCAGGGGGATCCGGCGGACGCGTTCTACATCCTCTCGACCGGAAGAGCACGGGTCATCAAGACCACGGCCAGGGGAGAGGAGATCGCGCTGAACGTTCTCCGCCCCGGAAGTGAGTTCGGCGAATCGGCCCTTCTCAGCACCGAGCCGCGAACCGCGAGCGTGCGCTGCTCGACGATGGTCGACGCACTTCGTCTCGGGCGCGACGACTTCGCGAAGCTGGTCAGCGAGTTTCCCGAGCTGCGCGGCCATCTCGAGACGATGCAGCGCTACCGCACACTTCACGGGTTCCTCTACGAGTTCAGCAACTTCGGCCGCCTGCCGGAGCCGGCTCTCAGCCAGCTCATTCAGCGGCTGACTCCCGTCACCTTCGCGGCCGGCCAGCGGATTCTCAGCCAGGGCGACCCGGCCGGCCCGATGTACGTCGTCCAGTCGGGCAAGGTCCGCGTGTTCGAGGGAAACAACGGCTCCCGATCCCTCGCCTTCTACCGCGAAGGAAGCTTCTTCGGCGAGCTCTCCGTTCTGAACGGCTCACCCCGCGCGGCCTCGGCCGAGGCCGTGACCGACTGCACGCTGCTGGCGTTGCCGGCGGAAACGCTGCTGGACCTTCGCCGGCAGTTTCCCGACTTCGAAACGCTTCTCGACGAGCGCCTCGCGCAATATCAGTTCGACCGCGAAGCTCGCGTTCCGCTCGACTTCGCAACCGAGATGCTCCCGGCGGAGACGCAGGCCGCCGCCAAGGTCGGGCCGGAGCAGGCAGAAGAATCCGACCCCGGACCTCCGCGAAAGCGGGCGCGCATCCGAACCTTCCCGGTAGTGCAACAGATCGACGAGATGGACTGCGGACCCGCGGCACTGGCGATGATCTGTCGCCATTTCGGCCGGAAGGTCAGCCTGGCGCGCATCCGCGGACTCTGTTTCACCTCGACGGACGGCACCAGCCTCAAGGCGATCTGCAGCGCGGCCAATGAGCTGGGACTCGCGGCAAGGGCCCTGAAGGTCACGGCGCACAATCTCCCGGACCTCCCGATGCCGGCGATCGTTCACTGGGAGGGAAACCACTGGCTCGTGGTCTTCGACGTCGGACCGAAATATGTCCGGGTCGCCGATCCGGCGAGCGGCATCCGCCGCATTCCCCGCGCGGAGTTCGAGGAACGCTGGACCGGTTACGCGGCGCTGTTCGACTACACCGAAGCATTCTCCGAGGCGCCGGAAACGCGGGCGAGCGTGAGCTGGATCCTCCCCTTCTTCAAGCCCCATCGCCGGCTCTTCACTCAGGTGTTTCTTCTGGCCGGGATCGTCACGCTGCTGCAGCTTCTGTTTCCCATCTTCACGCAGACGGTGGTGGACAAGGTCATCGTGGAACAGGACGTGGGGCTGCTGAATCTGATCGCCCTCGCGATGCTGGTCTCGATGGGCTTCATGATGGTCTCGAACTTCGCCCAGCAGTGGCTGCTCGCGTTCGCCGCGGTCCGCATCGACTCGGCGATACTCGATCACCTGACGCGGAAGCTGCTCGCGCTGCCGCTCAGCTACTTCAACAACCGGCGGACCGGCGACATCCAGCGGCGGCTGGCCGGTGCCGCCCAGGTCCGGGAGTTCGCGGTGCAGCACGGCATCGGTGGCCTCCTCGCGATCGTCTCCGGTATCGGGGCGTTCACATTGATGGCTTTCTACAGCCTCAAGCTCGCCGCCGTGGTGCTGGTGACCGCTCCGCTGTACGGGGCTTTGATGTTCGTCTCGGTCCGCCTGTTGCGCCCCATCTTCACCGATGTCGAGGAGAGCCAGGGACGCTACAGCTCGCACCAGATCGACGCGATCAAGGGAATCGAAGCGGTCAAGGCCGCATCGGCCGAACAGACGTTCCGCGACTCCATGCTCAACGAGTTCGTCCGCGTCTCCAATCGGATGTTCCGCGGAAGCTTCGTGGTGATGAGCTACGAGAGCATGGTCCAGCTCGTGGGGATCCTCGCGACCACGCTCTTTCTCTGGCTCGGCGCCCGGATGGTCATCTCCGGCGAGATCTCCGTCGGCGTGTTCGTCGCGTTCAGCTCCCTCATCGCCATGGCTTTCGGCGCGGTGATGCGGACGCTCGGTATCTGGGACGAGTACCAGCTCGCTTCGGTGATGCTGGAGCGCCTCAACGACATCTTCGAGCAGGAACCGGAACAGGGGCACGACCGCTCAGCGCTCATCCCCGTCCCCTCGCTCGAAGGACGTATCGAGGTGCGAGAGGTCGGCTTCCGCTACGGGGGACCGGAATCGCCCCAGATCCTCAGCGGCATCAACCTCGAGCTCGCCCCCGGCAGAACGGTCGCGCTGGTGGGCCGCAGCGGATGCGGAAAGACCACCCTGGTCAAGCTTCTCGCCGGACTGCTCGAGCCGACCTCGGGGACGATCCTCTACGACCGGGTGGACATGCGCCGCCTCAACCATCGCGACCTGCGACGTCACATCGGACTTGTGCTGCAGGACAGCCACATGTTCGACGAGACGATTCTGCGGAACATCGCATTCGGGGATCCGGAGCCCGACTTCGATCGTGCCCTGTGGGCCGCGCAGCTCGCCAACGCCCACGACTTCATCATGCGGCTGCCGCTCGGATACGAGACTCGCATCGGGGAAACGGGGCTGGCCCTGTCCGGCGGTCAAAAACAGCGGATCTCCATCGCGCGCGCCGTCTACAACGATCCGCCGATTCTCATTTTCGACGAGGCCACCAGCGCTCTCGACTCCGAGTCCGAGCGCGCCATTCAGCAGAACCTCTCGAAAATGATGTCCGGCCGTAGCGCCGTGATCATCGCGCATCGCCTCAGCACCATCCGCGATGCCGACCAGATCGTCGTCCTGGAAAAGGGCTCCGTCGTCGAGACCGGAACTCACGACGAGCTGATGGCCGCTCGCGGCCTCTACTTCTATCTCACCAGCCAGCAGCTGGGGCTTTGAGCTCACCATGCGCACACTTCTGAAACGGACCAGCACGAGATGGGATGAGGGAGATCCGCTCTTTCCATCGGAACCGCCTCCTTTCATTGCCCGGGCGGTCGCCTGGCTGCTGATCGCGATCGCTCTGACCGCGCTGGCCGCGGCGATCTTCGTCCGCGTTCCCGAGACGGTCGAGTCGCGATTCGTGTTGGTCCCGGAGGGAGGAGCGGATCCGATTCAGGCGCCGCGTTCCGCCGTGATCGAGCAGGTCCTCGTCCGCGAAGGTCAGTCGGTCCGGAAAGGCGATCCCCTCTTCGTCCTGAGGGTGGATCAGGTGCGGGAGTGGCGCGCCGAGGTCGACGCACGCGAACAGGCTCTCCGGACGGCGCGCGAGACGTCCGCCAATCTCGATCTGACGCATGAGACGGGGCTTAAGATCCAGGATGGAGAGATCGAACAGGCCCGCCGCGAGGTCCAATTCCGCGGCGAGCACCTCGGCATCATGCGCGACCTCGTCCAGCGGGCCGAGAAGCTGGCCACCAGCGGCCTGATCCCCGAGATGGAGCTCGCCTCGCACCGCCTCAGCCTCTCCGAATCGCAGAAGGATCTCGAGCTCGCGCGGAAAGCGCTCGCGCAGAAGATCCTCGAGAGAGGGACGATGGAAGCGGAGAGATCCCGCCAGCGCATGGCCGAACGCGCCGCGGCCGAGGAGCTCTCGATCCGGATCGCTTCGCTCCAGCAGCCGCTGGATGGGAGCTCGAACGACCTGCTCGAGGTCCGCGCCCCTTACGACGCGGTCTGTCTGAGCGTGAGTCAGCAGAGCAGCGGGCGCGTCGTCTCCGCGGGAGATGAGCTGTGCCAGCTCAGCCCCGCCACCCGCCGCCTGCAGGCGAGGCTGCAGCTCCCCGAGTCCGGCCTCCCCCGCCTCGAGCCGCACCAGCGGATTCGTTTGCTTTTCGATGCCTTTCCCTATCAGCGATACGGAGCCGTGACCGGCGCGATCGACTGGATCAGTCCCGCTGCAGTCACCAGAGCCGGAGAATCCGAGTTCATCGGTGTCGCGTCGATCGACGAGACGGAGATCCGCGCCGGAAACGCGGCCTTTCCCCTCCAGGCAGGGATGAGGGGCCAGGCGCGAATCACGGTCGGCCGGCGTGCCCTGATCGAGTTCGTGATCGAGCCGCTCCGGCAGATGCGCGAGAATCTCAGCCCATGACGCGCCGAATCTCCGGCTTCAGGGTCGAAGAGCTGACCTCGAACAACGAGGCGATGCAGCGATGCCTGCAGATGGCGACACTCGCCGCCAGGAGCGCAATTCCGGCGCTGATCCTCGGGCGCACCGGCACCGGAAAGACCCTTCTCGCCCAGGCGATTCACAACTCCTCCGCGCGCGCCGGCGGCCCCTTCATCTCCTTCAACGCCTCGGCCATGAGCGACACCCTGCTCGAGAGCCAGCTGTTCGGTCACGAGAAGGGCGCCTTCACCGGCGCGCAGCAGACAGTCAAGGGAAAGTTCGAGCTCGCCAACCACGGGACGCTCTTTCTCGACGAGATCGCCGACATGAGTCCCCTCGCCCAGGCCAAGATCCTCCGCGCCGTCGAGTACGGGGAGTTCGAGAGGGTGGGCGGCGAGCGGATGCTCCATTCCGACGCGCGCATTCTGTCGGCGACGAACTGTTCGCTGCGGGAGCGGATTCGCGACGGGAGGTTTCGCGACGATTTGTACCACCGTCTGGATGGACTGGTTCTTCTGATTCCCGAGCTTCGCGACCGCCCCGAAGACCTCCCCACACTCATCGCCAGCGAGCTGAAGGCGGCGGCGAGGGAGGCGGGGAAGCGAATCACGTCGATCCAACCCGAGGCGATGCAGATGCTGACGGGTCACGACTGGCCCGGAAATCTTCGCGAGCTGAGTCACACCATGCGGAGCGTGGTGCTTTTCTGCGAAGGGGAGACCGTGCTGCCCGAGCACGTGCAGTTTCAGCGCGACCTCGCGGCGGACATCGAGCGTGAAACCTCCCTGCGCGAAGAACCGGTCGAGACCCGAATGCCGCAGCCGCCGGATCTGTCGCTCGACGCCGCGCTCCTGGCTCACGTGCGTCGCGTTTACGAGACCACCGGTCGCAACCAGCGTCAGACTGCGCGTCTCCTCGGCATCTCGCGCGGAAAGCTCGCCCGTCACCTCGCTGCCGCGGCTCCGAAATAGGGCTCGCCCGGCTCGCCATGGAGCCGCCCCACACTCATTCCGGCCGCACGCGACATGTCGATCCGGCTGCTGGAGCGGTGATTTCTGCCGTCAGTGAATGACTTAACGGTTCTTCCGCGGGATGGCATCGATCCTGTTTATGATGAATGCGTGACCGCAACCAGAAAGCCCGGCTCGAAGAGTGAGAAAGCACGACCCGCGCGGCGCGAACCGACCCCGATCCGCCTCAATGACCTCATCCCGCCGGAAGACGTGACCGGCGGCCGCACCGTCTTCGGCAGCTCTTCGGCGAATACTCCACCCCTGAAGCGGAAGCCGCAGAAGTAGGCGAAGCTTCCAGCTTCGCTCATCGTAGGCGAAGCTTTCAGCTTCGCCGGCACCTCTCTCACCTCCGCCCGACGGCGCGGTGCCTCTCCCATCGCTCGTCGAGGAAGCGGCCGTACAGATATGGCTGCCCCGTCGCCTCATCAACGATTGAGATCAGTGCGAGCGGCCGGGGTGACTCCACGATGCGAACGGACGGGCCGGCGAAGCTGAAAGCTTCGCTTCCTGTGAGCGAAGCTGGAAAGCTTCGCCTACTGCCGGCCGTCGTACCGCACGCCGCCGCGGGGGCGTCTGATCGACGAAATACCCGCTGAAGGACGGATGACCGGTGGCAACATCGAACGCCGTCACCAGAACGAGCGGCCGAGGCGCTGCTACGAGGTCGAGGAAAAGATGAGGCGTGCGCGCGACGGCCGTGTGCAGCACGCTTCGCACATCGAGATTCTCCGTTCCTGCGAAGCTGCCGTCGCTCCAGCCGATGACGAGTGATCCGAAAGAACGGACAGGCGGCCCGTAATAAATCGGCGGTTGGAACTCCGCGAGCGTCGCGATGAGCCAGCCCGAGCCCTGGGAGATCAGCGCGGCCGGCGATCCACCGAACCCGCCAATCGGAACCGAACCCGAGACGGTCCCATCGTTCTCCACGACCCGAACTCCCGGCCCCTCCGACCATGCGACCATCCAGGCGTCTCGCTTCTCGTTCCACGCGACGTCGATCCTCCCCCCGTCCCACACGGCGTAGTCAGGGCCGAGCTGCCCTTCCCGTGAGGCATCGGGTGACTGGACCGGCCTAACATTCCGGAGGTCGCGGCTGAGCCGTGCGGCGAGAACGGTGTCGGGCTCGGGGATCGGAATATTGTTTGAACGATGCCCCGTCTCCCGCCAGACCAGCAGGCAGTCTTCACCGCCGCACGAGATCTGCGGATCGCGCCGGTTTCCCGGTCCGCTGAGCTGCACGGGCTCGTCGTCGAGCGGAGCTCCCGCCGCGGAAAAGCGGCGCGCCACGATCGCGTTCTCGCTCGACGACGACGCGACGATCCAGTCGGTTCCGCTCCACACGACGCTCGCCGGTCGCGGAGCGTAGAGCCCGTTCGTCAGGCTCCCCTCCCCGAGGAGTGTCAGCGGCTGAGCATCGAGAAGGTGGCCGTCCGAGGAGAGGCGGACACCCCGGACCGAGCTCGTGCCCGAAGGGCCTTCCGTCCAGACGACGAGATGCGACTCGCCGTTGAAGGCGATCGAGGGGCGGAATTGATCCTCTGCCTCGAACGGAAAATCGATCGTATCCGTCGTCGCGCCGGAGAGGTCGACCCGCGCGCCTCGGAGCCGCCATACGCCGGAGGAGTCGCGTTCGTTCCAGACCACGGTGTATGCGTCCCCGGTGAAGACGCCACTGGGGAAGATCTGGTGAACGCCAGATCCCGTTCCGATCGGCGGGATCGCGAATTGCGCCTGCAACGGAAGCGATACGAGGACGAGAAGGACGCATGACGCAAGCAGGCGCGAAAACATGAGGGAAAAGGTCATGGCTGAGATCTCACCGTCGTCCCACCGACCGGCGGCGTTCGTGTCGTTCATCGAGGAAGTGGCCGAAGAGAGAATCCTGTCCCGTCGCGGCATCCGGGATCGAAATCAGCGCGAGCGGGCGCGGCGCCTCGACGATGCGGATGGAGGGCCACGACCCCTGGACTCTCACCTTGCCGGGCCAGAGCGTACGTTGGTCGCGCAGCGACCCGATTCCGGAGAAGCTCCCGTCGACGAAGCCCTGCACGAAAAACCGCTCGGATTCCCCTGCGAAGAACCGGCTGTCGAGGGAAGCGACCCGCCATCCCTCCCCCTCGGGCACCACGGCGACCGTGGAGCCACCCCCCTGCGATTCGACGTCGAGCCAGCTTCCATCGGCCTCGATCCGCCTGCCAGAGAGCCCTGAATCCCAGGCCACCATCCAGGCTCGAGCCGACTCGTTCCATGCGATGTCCAGACCGCGGCCCGATCGCGCACCCGCCGCCCGAGGGCTCAGCAGCGTCACCTGATCGAGCGGATCGAGCGCACCCTGTTGGATCGGGCGGACCGTGAGGTCGAAAGTCAGCCGGGCCGCCAACACCGCGTCCGGCCAGACCGGGCAGGTGAAATTGCAGCTCCAGAGGATCGGCTTTCTCCAGGCCAGCAGACACGATTCATCGCCACATGCGATCACGGGGTTCCGGTGGTTTCCCCGCACCTCGTCCAACGGGGTGTCCGACATCGGAACCAGAGTGACTGGAGGTGTCAGCGGAAACCCAGAGCCGGAGACTCGCCGGCCGACGATCTCGTGATCCGCGGACGACGTCACGACGATCCAGTCGGTGCCGCTCCAGTCGACGTGAGCGGTACGCGCCGCGGGCTGAACCCGTGAATCGCCGATCGTGGCCCCCGCTCCGAAGAGAAGGAGCGGCGCCGAATCCAGCAGGTCGCCTTCTGCCGAGAAGCGCGCGCCCACAACCCTGTCGACTCCGCTCGGACCTTCGCTCCAGACGACGAGGTGCGACTCACCGTTGAAGGAGATGGCCGGATGGAGCTGATCCTTCCCCCTGAACGGCACGGCGATGCGCCTCAGGATCTCGCCGTCAGCGCCGAGCCGCGCGCCCGCAACTCGCCACACGCCGTCGCGATCGCGCTCGTTCCAGACGACGAGAAACCCGGCGCCGTCCCACTCACTGTCCGGCAGTACCTGGGGAGCGGTCGCGAGCGAGACGATCTTCGCTGCGCCCCTCGGCTGCGCATTGGCGTCGAGAGTTCTCATCCGCAGATCCTGCGGCGGGTCGGACAGCGGTCCGGCGGCGGCGAAGGAAGGGAACAGAACGATCGCTCCTCCTGCTCCGTCGGCGGCCAAATCGAAAGGTACGGGATAAAGGCTCGCGACTTCGTGGACGGCAGCGACTTCTGCGACAGGTCCCAGCGTCTCATCGAAGCCGAAGCGACGCGCGCGCAGAGGCGATTGGGAGTCGCTCCAGCCGACGATCCATCCGCCGGACACCGCCAGGGCCTGAGCACGGCCGAGCAGAGAGATGACCGGGCTCAGGTCGACCCAGGGGCCTCCCGCGTCGAGGTGCTTCGCGCGAATGAAGCCGGCCCCATCGTTCCACACACGGGCGAGGATCAGAAGTCCTTCGTCGGAACCTGCGAGATCGACGCTTCGGATCCGCTCGGATCCGACTGCGGCCTCGCCCAAAGGAACTGTCCGCACGATCTCGCCGCCTCGGATCTCCTGCAGCCGGAAGATGCCGTTCAGCGCGACGAAAAACGACCCGCGGCTCGCCGCGAGACTCGGCCCATTCGCTGACTGCTCCCACATGCCGAGGGACGTCCTGTGTCCGAGAGCGCCGTCCTGCCCGACCGCAACGGCGATCACTTGACGACGAATCGAATCCTCGACGAAAACGAAGAGGGCCTCGGTGCCGGTCGATGCGATCCGCGGAGAGTGGGCGCCCTCCTCGACGAGGATCGATTCCACCATCCGCCCGGTGCGATCGAAGCGCCGCAGGCAAACGGATCGACTGCGAGCCGGCGAGGTGCACTCCGCCGCCGCGACGAGGGCATCGCCGACCCATACGCCGTCGGCTGGGGCGATCGAATCGGGGACGTGCACCGGCAGGCCAGGCTCGAGCTCCTCAGTGAGCGGTACGGCCCACGTTGAGCTGGTCTCGAGCGAGTCCGGCCGCGTGTCGTAGAGCGGCTTCGAGGTCCAGACCACGTGCGGTCCCGAGGGGAGTTGGACGGTATCGAACGCTCCGATCGCACGGATCCCGGTACCGACCCCGGCGGGCGGGATGGCGAACTGCCCGGCCAGCGGAAGCGATGCGAGGAGGAGAACGAGGAATGACGCGAGTCGGCGCGGGAGCATGATGGAGTGTACGGACAGCGACAGCGGAGCGTCATGCGCCGCGTCACATTCCAAAGTTCGAACAAAATAAGTCTGCGGTTGTTCCCCGAAAGGCCAGGGGCCAGGGCCAGGGGCCAGGGGCCAGGGGCCAGGGGCCAGAACATTCTCCTCTCAACTCATTCTTATTGCACTACTTATAAATATGAACAGTAGCGTCGAAGATGTGACCGAGTTTGAAGCGTCGGCGAAAGCGATCGCCTTTCCTCGTCCCTGGCCCCTGGCCCCTGGTCCCTGGCTTCTCCGGCGAAGCTGAAAGCTTCGCTTCCTGTGAGCGAAGCTGGAAGCTTCGCCTACCGCTCGGCGAAGAGGGCTTCCGCCTCGCCGATGGTGAAGAGGACCGCCTCTTCTCCGTACTCGTCGATCTGTCCCTGAAGGTGGGCGACGAGCTTTGTGTGCCGCTCGAGGAGGGCGTCGATCTCCTGCTGGCTCATGTGGGGCGCGAGGGTGGCGGCGATCTCCGCCGGATCTGCGGTCCGGAGGGCATCCCACAGGCGACGCTCGCAGCGCTTGATGTGGGCGGCATCGCGCAGCTCGCGTTCGCGTCCGAATGCGCGGGTGTGATCAATCCACCACATCCGGCCGCTGGGGTCGACGAGCATGTTGAACACGTGGCGGTCGATGTTGGCGATCAATGCGTCGAACACCTTCATGCTGTCGAGGTGCCTCTGCCACAGATCCGGGTCGGCCGGCTTGTCCCGGTCCTGGGGATGCCAGCCGGTGCGCGCCTTCTCGATCCAGAGCTGCAGCGAGCCGTCGACTTTCTTCATCCTCCAGGGCACCGTCGGTGGGATGCGGTCGATCCCGAGAAGAAGGGCGAGCTCGTAAGCGGCGATCTCGGACTTCCAGCTGTCGCGGAGAAACTCGGTGAGATCGCCCGATTCCCACCGCTGGTTCTCCCCCTCCCGGTGCAGCGAACGAAAGACGGCCCGCGCGCGTACGCCTCCGTTCTCGACCACGAGCCGCTGCGGCTTCGTCAAGCCTTCGAGGCGCTTGCGGTCAGCCCTCACCAGCTTCGCGCTCTGCAGAAACGCGCTCACCTCGCCGAAGGTCGCGAACGGAAGAATCGAATCGTCGGGCCCCCGCCAGACCATCCGCCGGGGCTCCTCGGGCGGAACGGGCAAGACCCGATCGTCCAGCCACGTCATCAGCGGCATCGCGGCCGCAATCTGCAATTGCGGCGGGCGTCTGGATCGGCTCTGGATCGTGGAAGAGACGCCGGCTGAATCGAGAGCGACCCGGCCGTTCTCGTAGATCGCCGTGACCTCGTCACCCCGGATCTCGAGAGCGGACGGACGCCCGTTCTCCACGTAACCGCGGAGCATCCCGGTGTCGATCAGGAAGACGCGGCCCCCGAACCTCGGAAGAATGTTGCTCGGGTCGGGAGGGAACGTGTGGCCGACGACGATGCGGCGCGCACCGAGGTGCTGGAGCACCGCCTCGATCTTCTCTTCGCCTTCCTGGTCGCTCCACTCTCCATATCCCCGGAACCAGAGGGGCCCCAAGGTGTCGTAAAGCGTCCACCGATAGATCGCCTTGTAGGCGGTTACGACGAGGCGGAGATCCTCCGAGGCCTGGTCGAGCAGCTTCGCCTCCTCGTCGACCACGGCGTGGACCTCTTTCTGACTGAAGAAGGGAAGGATGAGCCCCTCATCGGCGAGGTAACTGCGCACGCGATCGACACCTTCGATCTCCGCCCGGATCCGCGAGTTAAGCAACTCGATACCCGACTCCGCGGCCTCGGGAGTGAGCCCCCCGTGGACGAACACGGTGTCCCCGATCTGCGCGATCGCCGACTTCGACCGGAGCCAGCGGCCGTATTTACCCCGGGCGGAGATCGCCTCCTGGTACTCGAGGTATCCGGCCGGGCGCTCTTTCATCCACTCACTCTCGGCGAGCACTTTCAGCGCACCTTCGCCGTAGCGCTCAGCAAGACGTTCGTGGATTTCAACGTACTCGCGCCAGGCCTTCTCGCGCCGGCTCTGGGAGCGACGGTCGGCGAATGCGGCGAGTGATTGGTTGCTGACGTAAGGGAGGTCGTAGGCGAGGTTGATCGCCTCGTGATTTCCGAGGAGGACGACGACGCGGCCGCGCCGCCGGGCGGCTTCTTTCTCGAGCTTCATCAGAAGGTCGAGTACCGGGCGCACGTCCGGGCCGCGATCGAAGAAGTCACCGGTGATGACGAGAGTTGCCCTTCCTCCGTTCCATTTCGCTTTCGAGTCGACGAGACCGGCCGCCTGGAGGATCGCGACGAGATTGTCGTAGTCCCCATGAATGTCGCCGACAGCGACGATGCGGTCGGCGCCGCGCGTGTCGCCGATGGACGCGCATCCGGCGACAGCGAGGAGGGTTGCGAGGACGAGTGCGAGGCGCAGCAAGCCGCTCGCGTTGCGGATCCGGAGCATCATCGACCCCTTTCCACCGTCTCGTCTCCGATCCTCTGGATCAGGTGACGAAACAACGACTTGACCATCTCGATATTGTTCGACAGAAGATCGAAGAAATCCTCCGCCTGGATCTCCAGGACCAGCGTTTCGGCGCGCGAGGTAGCGGCCGTCGAGTGGAGCCGGCCGCTGAGCAGATCGAGAAGACCGAGCGACTGCAGCGGGCCGAACGTCTCGGTGCGGCCGCTGTGATCCCGCACTTCGACTTCTCCTCGAACGATGCAGAAGAGCTTCTCCGCCGGATCGCGCTCGCGAAACAACTCCTCACCCGCGGGGATGTGACGTTCCCTCGCGATCGACGCGATGCGCAGGACTTCTTCCGCGGTGCAGGCGGCGAAGTAATCGACGCTCTGAAGGACGACGACGGTCTCGATGCGCGCCAGTTCGGGCAAGTTGGGCTCCTCCGCATCACACAGCCGCGGTGATGTCGATTCTCCTGCTGATCCACTCGGCGGTCTCCCGCGCGAGCGGCTCGGCGTTTTCGCTGACTCTGATCTTCTGCACGCTCGGGTAGAGACGGCCGTAGCGCGTGGAGTAAATCTCGAAAAGAGCCGCGGCTCCGAGTCCGGCACCGTCGCCCGCTTCGTCGAGGGCTTCCTCCACCATGTCGGAGAGCAGCTCGGTCCGCGAGCTGACGGTGATCCCGAACAGCAGACGCGCCGCTTCGAGCTTCTCGCCGAGCGGGCGCTCATCGATCACCGGAAGAACGACCCGCCGGATCGCCGGCTCGAGCACGTTGTCGAGATACTCGACGGCGAGGCGCTGCGCACCCGCGCCCCCGGCCGTGAGAGCGCGCTGCGCATCCGTGACGCAGCGGCGCTCATAGAGAAGCAGAAGGAGGCCGAAGAGGTTTTTCACCGAGCCGGTCATCCGTTCGGCCAGCAGCTGTTCCAGCAGGGACGGGTGATGCCGCTCCCCGTCCCACGCGACGAACGGTGCGGCGAATCTGGCGCGCTCGAGCGTGCCGAGCGCGCCGAGCCCGCTCAGGGCGCGGAAGTAACCGGCGCACTGGGAGCCGACCGCTTCGACGATGGCTTCGCGATGCCCCGCCATCGCTTCAACGCTGCCCGAGACGCTGCCCAGACCCTCGATGAGCTTCCGGACGAGGAATGGATCGCGGGCCGCCCGAAGCGATTCCGCCAGCGCGGAGATGGCTTCGGCGCCGCCGATCATCGCGATCGTCCTGGGAAGCGCCCGGCGTACCCAGAGCCGCTCGTCAGGGCTGTTCATGAAGTGAAGCAGCGCCGGAATCACCGGCTCTCCGAAGGCGATGAGCGCATTGCGCGCGTCGTGCTTGAGCCGCCGGTCGTCCAGAAGCGCGATCAGCGCCGGCGTCCAGAGCGGGTTCGCGCCCGATCGCGCGACGCAGCGTGCGGTCGCGGCGATCGCTTCGCGCACCACCTCGCGGTCGCGATCAGAGAGAAGCAGGACCAGCGCCTCCCCTGCATCCCACTGCTGCAGGTAGCCGATGGCCTTGGCGGCCTCGGCGCGCCAGGTTGCGCTATCGCTCTGCATCAGCTCATTCAGCGCAGCTTCGGCGCGCTCGCGGTGATCTTCGTCTCCCTCGTTGCCGAGTGCGACGACGGCAGCAGACACGAGGCCGGGGTCACCGCTGTCGAGCAAAGGAAGCATCATCTCCACCGAGTCTCGGTTCCGCAGGATGGCGAGCGTTCGAACCGCCTCGGCCCTCACGGTGATGTCTTCATCGGCGAGACAGCGCTCGACCAGGTTCGCGGCGTCGCGGCGCATGGCAGCTGCCATCGCCTCGAGCGTGGCCCGGCGGACGGCAGCATCGTCGTGGTAGAGAAGCAGGGGCGGCACGAGCTTCGCCCGGTCGTGCTTCCGGAGAAGGTGGATCGACTGCACGACCTGCCTCGGTTCGGATCGCCCCAGCGACTGCACGACCAACTCGAGAGCGGTCGCGTCGCGCAGGTCGATCGAATCGAGGCCTCCCCCTCCCTGCCGAAGAAGCCCGGACCGGAATGACTCGACATACTGATGGCGGGTCGCTACGGTCGCAGCCAGCCAGATCGCGATGAGCGCGAGGGAGATCCAGCCGGCCTGCGGCGCGGTCATGATTCCGAACGTCACGGGGAGGAGAAGGAGCGCGGCGATCCCCTTGGCCCCGCGCTGCACGAAGACATCGATGAACGCCTTGGCTCTCACCCGAGAGCGCGATGGAATCGGCAGGAACAGCAGCTCGCGCGTCGCCTGGTCGACCGAATAGCGGAAGCCGTTCTCCCCCGTCTTCAGGACCAGCGCCGCGATCAGGATCATCTCCGGGAAGCCGACGGAGGCGACGAGGAGCGCAAGCGTTCCGATCCCCATCGAGATCGGGAGGACGCGCATGGCGAAACCGACGCCGAGGGTTCGGTGAATGCGCGCGGTGAAGACGAGCTGGAACAGAAGCGCGGCAATGCCGACGATGCTGTAGAAGTTCCCGAAGAACGAGGTGCGCTGGTCGAGCGAGCTGGTCGACTCCTGAACCGCCCAGTTGAACTGCAGATCGACGACCTGCGCGACGACCACGGTGAGAACCATGATGGTGGCGACCCACCGGAGGTGAGACGACTGCCTGAGGAGCTCGAAACCGCCCTTCGCCTTGTCCAGGCGGGCGAGTCCGGATGCGCCTGCGACCGCCGACTCGTCGTCACCGGGTCGCATCCGCCGCGAGAGCCAGATCAGTGCGACCACCAGCAGCAGCAGCGCGGCGGCGACGAGCAGCGCATAGCGGGTCCCGATCATCTTCGTCGCGAACTTCGCGACCTGGCCGCCGACGATTCCTCCCAGCAGTCCACCCGCGCCGACGAAGGCGAAGAGCCGCTTCGCCTGGCGCGGATCGAACAGATGATTCGCGAACGACCAGAACTGGCTCACCAGCATCACCACGGCGATGGAGATCCAGACGTAGAAAGCAAATGGAACCCAGCGCCACGGGAACTCGAAGAGCCACCAGAAGAGCGCCATCGACAGCGCCACCAGGGCGCAGGTCGAAATGATCAGCGTCTCGCGCTTCATCCGGTCGGCGAATCCGCTGTAAACCCGAAGGAAGGGATACGACATCGCGGCGATGAAGAGGTAAACCCAGGGAAGCTGCTCCGCACCGAGTCCGGAGATGAAGGCCGATTGCCGCACGCTCTTGGTCGCGTACTGAAAGGTAATGAGCAGAAAAAATGTCAGGAAGAGCAGACCCGCAGGACCGGCCTCCCCGGCTCGGAACGCGATCCCGACCCGGCCCAACGCCCGGCGCAACAACGTCGCGCCCCGAACGTCCTGCGTCCGTGCGGGTTCAGCGCTCATGAGGAGATGGCTGATTGTAGATCAGCCAGGCGGTGGAGCGCCGGATTTTCTGCCAGGGAGGCTGGGGAGAAACGCTGGCCGCCTTCAGGATTCGTCGAAGCTGGCCACCAGGGAACCTGTGCGTTCCCTGGAGACCGCGCGAGACACTAGCGCGGAACCTCTCACCGCCCGACCGGCCGCCTCCTCCCCCGCTCTTCCGGCAGAGAACCGCTCGCGCGGAACCAGAGATGCGGCGCGACTCCGACCGCTTCGTCGGACCTGCTGTAGATCACCAGGACGGAACCGTCGTCCCGGGCGGCCGCCGCGCCATTCGGGATGCTCCAGCCTGATGAGGCAACCTCCGCAAGAGGCTGCGACCAACGCATACCACCCTCGATGTCGATCCCACTCGAGTGCATCTCCGCCTCGGGAGAGGTGGAACGAATGCTTCGCCAGAAGAGGATGTACTCCCCCCGCCGGAAGACCAGCGCCTCCGCCATGGCTAGCGGATCCATCTGCCGTGTCAGGTCGGTTGCCGCCGAAACGCGGCCGCTGCGAGAGACCGTCGCCCCGCGGATCGACGAGGTCGCCCGGTCCGTGAATGCGACGAAGAACGCATAACCGTCCGACGCCACTTCCGGGGCCATCTGGCCTTGCGCCAGATCGTAACCCGTGATGATGAGCGGCAGTCCGTCGATGAGGTGACCTTCCCGGTTGAGCCGGACCGCCTCGATCCGCGGCGGCGGCAGCGGAGGACCACAATGCGGATAGATCGGACAGCTGCCGGAGATTCGGCTCGCCTGCCATACCAGCAGAGTGAGGTCGCCGACGGTGCTCAGCTTCGCGCTGAACCGCGGAATCCCATACGGGTACCCGCTTTCGAGCCTCGTTGATTGAGGGACCAGCAACGGTTCGGAATCGAGAAGTACGCCCTCGCGCGTGATCCGGACGTAGCGAAGGTCGAAGCGCTCCGCCCAGGCGACGATGTAGATGCTCCCGTTCCAGGCCACCGCAACGGGCTCGTCGTTCGGAGCCACGCCGAACTCCGATCCCCGGTAGGAAATCCTGGTGGGCTCGAGGTCGAGCGCGGAACCATCGGCGGCGAATCTTCGAAATGCGATTGCCGGGTCGGGCGATTCGATCCAGGCCAGAAGCACGGTGTCCCCACTGGATGCGAGCGCCGGCGCGAAAGCTCCACTCTCGGCGTAGCCCAGGCGACGGACCCCTCTCACACCCGAATCGCCGACGATCCCGCCCATGATGGCCGAGCGCTGGCCCGTCCTTTCTTCCCACGCTGCGAAGTACCCCTCGTCAGTGGCAATAGCGGCCGGGCGCATCTGAGAGCCGCGCCCCCAGGCCGTGACGCGCGCCTCGCTCCGAGGGCGCAGATCGAGATCGAACGGCTGATGCTTCACCACGCCCGCCTCGGTCCACATGATCAACAGACCATCGCGAGACGCTGCCGCTGAGTGGCCGAGCGTCGAAGTTTCGAACACCAGTGGCTCGCTCCGGTCCTCGCCGTTGAAACGGAAAAAACGTGGCGCCTGACGAAAGGGCGCCCATCCGGCGAGCCACGAGCCGTCCGCCAGCGACGCGAGCAGTGGAGGCGGCGTGGAAAGATAATCGTCCAGCAGCCTCTGCCATCGGATTTCTCCGTCGGGTGCCAGACCGAGAGCGAAGAGCGCGGGGCGCGCGTCGATGTATCGCCATCCGAGGAGGACGTATTCGGCGCCGTTCCAGATGAGGGGCCTCTCGCCGGACAAGGTCGCCGCGACGACCGTTGAGCTGAGGACCTCACCGGAGGGAGCGATTCGAACGGCCATCACGGGGCCGCTGCTATCGCTGCCGATGACCAGGAACGACTCTCCATCCGATGCCGCACTGCTGACCGAGATCCCCAGGCTCGCCTCGTCGAGAACGATGACGGTTCCATCGCTCTGGAGAACCGAAACGGTCCGGGCAAAGCGCGCGGTGATCAGCACCTCGCTGCCGTTCGAAACCGCGATCGCGTTCTGCATGAACCCGGAAGGGATCGCCGCTGGCGCCCCGATCTTCTCGCCGTCGCGACTCACCCATTGACCCATCAACCCCTCGCCTCGAGACCAGACGACCAGATAACGATCCACGTGCCACACGACCGCGGGACTCCCCCACGAGGTGCTGGCAAAGGAGGTCGGAACCGGCGAGGCAACGCTCCCGTCGGCGGCGATCTGGTTGCCGACGACCGCGTTCCCGATCGACCAGACCGCGTACCACTCTTCTCCGTCCGAGGCGACCGCCATCTCAGACCCGGAGGAGGGCTCGAACCGGTCGGCGGTGAGCGGCCGCTGCGGCGTCCAGGGAAGAGGCTGAGCGAACAGCAGCGCAGGGATAAGGACGAGGAGTGGGAGAAGGCGTCGACTCATGAGAGGTTCAAAACGGGATGTTATTGGCAGTATAGCAAAGCGGTTACGCGGTAGCGGACGAGAGGGATATCCCTCCACTTGCTCCACGAGAGCGCCCGGTCTCCTCAGCGATCCCCACGCCCGCGGGGAGGTGCGGAGAGGGGCGAGTCCGACCCTGGCTCCAGCCCGCGTGCCTTTGCCAGCAGCACCATCATCCCGAGAACCGGGTCCTTCGATCCCGCCTGCCGGACCAGTTCCCAGTTTTCCCGGAGGTAGCGATCGATGTAGGCCACGACCTCCGAGTGGAGGATCTTCAGGTAAGCCCCCATCTCTTCCCGGGAGTTGCCGAAGGCGACGAGGCGCACGCGGTGGCCCGAGCGGATGTCGACCGCGCCGCGAGCCAACAGCGTTCGCGACGCCGTCGCCGCTTCCGACGCGGAGCAGCCGGCGAATCTCCTGAGGATCTTCGCGACCACCTCCGGATCGTTCACGCTCTCGTTGATCGCCGCCAACCCTTCCTTCACCTCCCCGATGAGGATGTCGGGGCGGTCACCGGGGACCTGGAGGATCGGGTCGGGGGCGAAATCGGGCTCGCCTCCGGGCAGGTGGTAGCCGGCGACATCGACGTCGGTCAGCGCCCGGTATCGCCCGTCGCCGACCTTCCGCACGACCGGATACTCGCTGATCGTGAAGTAACCGTTGAGCTGGAGGTACGCGCGTACGAGACCGACTGCCGTGTCCATGCGGAGAGTCTATCGCGCTGCGCCGGCGAGCGGCTGAGGATCCCGGCCGGCGCGCGATTCAACATCGAGCACGAGCGGGCCGGCGGGGACCACGAGCTCGAGTTTCAGCTCCGGTGGAGCGACTGAGCGAGGGGGGGAAGAAAAGGGCGGGCCCTGCGGCCCGCCCTTGCGTTCATCCCGATTGGGACTGGTCACTTCACCACGTTGCCGTCGACTTTGATCACCAGCTTGTACCGCTCGTCGCCGATGGGAACCGAATAGCCCTGAACCACGGCCGTCCACGACCCTTCCGCCGGCGTGGCGATGCTCACTCGCTCGGGGCTGTTGATCGTGGCCCCGCTGAAGTTCGCGGCTCCCGCGGGGGAGACGAGGATCAGGTCGAGATCGTTGGCGGGATAGGCTCCCCAGTCGGCCGTCCATTCCAGGTGGGCCGACAGCTCCCCCGCCCCCGCCGGCACCGTGAAGGGCACCGCCACGAGATCGCCTTCGACGATCTTCTTCTGTGATGTGAGGCCCGATACCGGCTGCTTCACACTCGAGATCGAGACGGTGGCGCCGACGGCGCTGGCATTGGTCCAGTCACCCGTGAGCGTCACGCGCATGAGCCCCGTATCGGGATTCGGGATCGTCCACGTCCCTCCGCTGGTCAGAGCAAAGACCGGATAGTCGCCGCCGCTCCCGATGGCGCTCGTCTTCGCCGAGTGAACGCTCAGGATGACGTCATCGCCGAACAGAATGTTCTGCTCCTCGCCCGGCGTCACGTCGGACACCGATACGACCACCGCGGCCGTATTCGGTCCGACCTTGTAGTAGGTGTCGAGCCGCTCACCCGGCAACAGAGTCGCCGAGCGGGTGACCTCGTCGCTCCAGGTCTGGATGCCTGCTCCCTGAACCATGTTGACGTTGACCTGCGTCGCCGTTCCTCCTTCGAGGCCGTCTGTGTCGGGGACTGCTCCGCTCTCGAGATAGGCGGCCGCGGAAGCCGCATCGACGTGCCCGAATCCCTGGTCGTTGGGGCCGGAGTTGTCACCGAGCACCGTCGGATCGGCGCCCATGATGATGGCGTTGCGAATCTGGCGCGCGGTCGCTTCCGGGAACGCCTGGCGGAGCACCGCCGCGACGCCCGAGACGGTGGGAGCGCTGAAGCTCGTCCCGCTGCTGATCGAGAGTCCCGTTCCGCCGGACGAGCTGAAGCTGGCGAAACCGTTGGCGGTGACTTCTGGATCCGGACGTCCGTCCGCCGTCGGGCCGCGCGAGCTGAAGTACGCCGTCTGGGTGGCGGAGCTCGGACGGAAGAGCGGTCCGATGGCGGCGCCGTACTGGATACCACGGAGGATTCTCTCGTGGGTCGCGGTCGAAGCGGCTCCGACCGTGAGGCTCGCGAACCCGGTGCCGGGGCTGCCTCCGGTCGTTCCGCTCGGGCCGTTGTTGCCGGCGCTCGTCACCAGGACGATGTCTTTCTCGAGGAACGCCTTCGTCAGCTGGTCCTCGATGTCGCGTCCCGCGTGGAAGGTCGAGCCACCGAGAGACATGTTGCAGACGCCGATGTTGAGCGCCGAGTAGCTGCCGTCCGCGTTTGGCGTCTCGGCCATCCCGTTGTCGAAGTTCTCACGCAGCTCGAGCACGCGCTCCATCGCCGCGATGACGCGCGACTCCGGCGCACCACCGACCGGCGGGAAGACCCGCAGCGCGTAGATCCGCGAGCCGGGCGCCGACCCGATCATCGGCAGCTGGCCCGTAGAGATGAAGCATTGCGGACAGTTGTACTCCAGAGACGGGCGGAAGGAGCTCGTGGCCCCAAGGGTCCAGTAAACGCTGTTGGCAATCATGCCGCCGACGAAGGTTCCGTGCGTTCCGTTCGTAGCGTTCAGGTACGTCCGGCCGTCACCGACGAAGTCCTCGCCGCCGAGCACCTTGCCGAACATGGTGAGCACGCCGGGGCGCAGTCCCGAGTCGATCACCGCGACGCGCACGCCGGCTCCGGTGTTGCCATCCGCGTGGAGCGCGCTCAAACCGAGGTCGCCGTTGTTGAAAACGTAGGCGTCCGGGTTCTCGCTGGCCAGCGCAACCACGTCAGCCGTTTCCATCGCGGCGGCCGCATCAGCCTCGAGCTCGATCTCCACGCCCAGAGGTTTTCCGTCGCGATCGAGCGCGGCCTGCGGCTGCTGAAACTCCACGTCCTTGCGAACCGAGCCGGCCGGCAGGATCCGCCCGACCTTCGACACGCCGACGTAGCTGAGCTCCGCGGCGATCGCGTCCACATACTTGTACTCGTGCGTTACCACCCCACCCGCCTTCTCCACCGCAGCCTTTGCGGCCGTGCATGGCCGCTCACACTTGATGATCACTCCATCCGCCAGCACCGTGGCCGACGCTGCAACGGATAGAAGTACGCCTAGAAGGATGGAGCGCATTCTTAGTCCTCCGGCCGCCGGACCTCACCGGCCCGAGCGGTTCTCATATTTGGGATGGGCGGACATTACGCTACCGTTAAGAATGCGTCAATAACCGTGTGACGGGTGACACGGGGGTGACGGGCTGGGCGGGGGCGTTGTGACGCCTGACGGGACGCGAGGAAAGCGTAAAGGAACCGGAAGCCAGCTCAGCGGTGGCGGGCCTGGGCCACCAGGCTCATGGCCCGCGCAGGGGAGACCGCCGGCGGGCTCGCTATCTCGCTCGCAACGGCCTTCTCTCTGCGAGCGACGCGAGAGCACTCAAAGCAGGCGCGTGATCCGCCGGGCGAGCTTCCCCTTCATGCGATCTCCGAAGGAGCGGTTGCGTACCCACTCGAGGTCGACCGGATCCGACAGCTCCCGGTCCTCGGCAAACGCGTGCGCCAGATCCTCCGTAATCCCGCGGTCGCGAATCACCGTGAGAACCTCGTCATTCAGCTCCACCGAGCGATTGTCGAAGTTCAACGTGCCGACGGCGGCCAGGTCGCGGTCGACCACGAACGTCTTCGCGTGCATCATCGTCGGACGGTAGTGATGGATCCTCACACCGCCGCGCAGGAGCTCTTCGTAGAGCTCCGCGCCGGCGTGAAAACTGGGTGGCTGGTCGGTATTGCGCCCGGGGGTGAGAACCTGCACGTCGACGCCGCGAGCAACCGCCTCGCGGAGCTGCGCGCGAAAGCGGCGGTCCGGCACGAAGTATCCGGTGGAGATCAGGAGTCGCTCGCGCGCCCTCGCGATCAGGCCGACGAGAAACCGTTCGGCCGCGGTGGTTCCGACTGCCGGTGAGCTGAACAGCACCGCCGCTTCGATCGCACCGGCGGAGTGCCGGCCGAGATCGGGGAACACCGCGTTTCCGGTGATCAGACGCCCGCAGGCTTCGGCCCAGTTCGAGACGAAGGACGCCTGCAGCTCGCGAACGATCGGGCCCCGGACCCGCAGGTTCGTGTCGCGCCACGCGCGTCCGCGCGGACCGTCCCATTCCTCGGCGATGCCGAACCCGCCGGTGAACCCCACCCTGCCGTCGATTACGACCGAGCGGACATGCATGCGCTGCTGCGCCTTGTACAGAGAGCGCCAGGTAAACGGTCGGAATACGTTCACCTCGACGCCGGAGCGTCGAAGGCGCTCGAAAAACTCCGGCGGCGTCCCCTTGGAGCCGTAGGCATCGTGCAGAAAACGCACGCGGACTCCAGCCGACGCGCGCTCGATGAGAGCATCGGCGACGCGGTCCGCCAGAGGTCCGGGTTTGAAGAAGAAGACGTGCCACGTCAGAAGCGAGCGCGCGCAGCGCATCGCATCGAACAGGGCGTCGAAGAATCTTTCGTTGTCGTGAAAGACGTCGACGGCGTTGCCGGGCGAGAACGTCAGATTCGTGGTCGCTTCCACCAGGTCGACGAAAACCTCGGATGCAGAGTCCGCGGCTGCGTCGCCGTCTTCGATTTCCTCCGTCCCGACGATGTGCGTTCCTCGAAAAATGTAGGTGTACAGAACCCACCCGAAGAGCGCGACCGTCACCAGAAGCAGAAACCAGGGAATCCAGATCAGGAGCGACACCGACGAGTCTCTGCAGGTTGCATTCCGGCAGGGGTCGCCTGGTCAGCTCGTGCCCCGAAACTCCGGCTGGTCGCCGCTCAACCCTCGCCCCTCACTCCTCGACCACAGCCGGCCCCAGGAGCACGCGTACGAACGGATCGCACTGCCGCGCGACGTGGCGCAGAACGTCTTCATCTTCCTGAATCCTCTGCGCCAGCACCTCGAGCTCGGGGCCGGTCAGAGCCGCCTCGATCATGGCGTCGGTCCCTCCCTCGCGCACATGCGGCTCCCGCAGTCGGACGATTGCCATGGTCACCGCCGTCAGGCCGTACGTGGAGATGGCCATCGCTACCGGATCCTCTCGGGTGGTCGGATCCGAGAAGAGACGAAAAAGCACGATGTTGCAGAGCGAGTAACGCGTCATCGCGTCCACGTACTGGTTCGTGCCCTCGGGAAGCGCGAGCTCGGGAAAGCGTGGGGCTCTCTCCAGAACGCCGGACAGTTTCCAGGCATCGAGATGCATCCGCATTCGGCTGACCGTCTGTCGCGCGACGGCGAGGACGTGATCTTCGTCGCGTCCGCCGATCCCCATCTGCGTCATCCGCTCGCCGAGCTGCCGGGCCATCCCGTCGGCCACCGCCGGCGGAAGCCACTCCTCGCTGGCATGAAGAGGAGCGCTGAGCATGGAAACCACGAGGATCGTCATCGCGAACATCTTCATCGCGTCCTCCGCAGGAAGTCAGGTCCGGAAGGTTTGATTGTAGCCGTGTCAGGGGCGAGGGACGAGGGGCGAGGGGCGAGATGTCATCCCGAACGGAGTGAGGGATCAGGGGGGGCGGGAAATCCGGGGACGCGGGGATCTTGTCGGCGGGGGATGTGAATTCGTGGAGTTCGCCCCGGGACGAATTTCCATCTCCCGCCGACAAGGCTTCCGCGTTTACGGATTCCCCACCCCCCCTGATCCCTCGCTCCGCTCGGGATGACATTCCCTCGCCTCCTCGTCCCTCTCCCCTCGCCCCTCGCCCCTCTCCCCCGTGACATCCGCCCTTCCCCTCCTCCCCACCCTGCGATACCGTCTCGCCGCGCCTGGTTCCCGGCGCTGGGAAGGTACATCGTGAAAAAACGGATCGTGGTCATCGGCGGCGGCATCGTCGGCCTCTGCTCGGCACTCTACGCATCGCGGCGCGGACACGAGGTCGTCGTCCTCGACCGCCGCTCCGATACCTACCTCGGCTCCTCCTACGGCAACGCGGGGCTGGTCAGCCCGAGCCACTTCATCCCGCTCGCGGCACCCGGAACCCTCAAGCTCGCGCTCCGATGGATGATGAGTCCCGAGAGCCCGTTTTATCTCAAGCCGCGGCTCGATCTCGACCTCATCTCCTGGGGGATCAAGTTCATGCGCGCCGCCAGCGCCGAGCGCGTGGCGGTGTCCGCCCCCATCCTCGCCCGCCTTCTCCTCGAGAGCCAGCGAGGTTTCGAGGAGCTCGCCGCGGAATGGGACAACGAGTTCCAGCTCGTCCGCCGCGGGATCCTCAACGTCTGCAAGACCGCCGAGCATCTCGAGCACGAGATCGCCCTCGGCGCGCGCGGGAGCACGTTCGGAATCCGCACCGAAGTGCTGGACGCGCGTGGCCTCGCGGCGCTCGAGCCCGGGATCCGGATCGATGCAGCGGGTGCAGTCCTCTGGCCGGACGACGCGCACGTCTCGCCCAACCTCTTCATGCGCAGCCTCCGGCAACGTCTCGCCTCGACGGTCGAGATGCGGTCCGACACCGAGGTGACGGGATGGTCGACTTCGGGAGGGCGGATCGATTCCGTCTCGACGACGGCCGGTGCGGTGAAGGGAGACGAGTACGTCATCTGCGGCGGCGCATGGTCGCCGGCGGTGGTCCGGAGCCTCGGGCTGCGGCTTCCGATCCAGGCGGGCAAAGGCTACAGCCTGACGCTACCGAATCCGAAGCAGAAGCCCGCACGGCCGATGATCCTGATGGAGGGACGCGTCGCGGTCACGCCTCTCGGCGACTCTCTCCGCTTCGGCGGCACGATGGAGATCGCCGGCAACGACGAGTCGATCAACCCGGCGCGCGTCCGGGGGATCATGAAGACGATTCCGCAGTATCTCCCCGACTTCGGCCCCTCCGATTTCGAAGGCGTCGAGCCGTGGTGCGGAATGCGCCCCTGCTCGCCCGACGGTCTCCCCTACATCGGGCGCTTCCGCAAGTACACGAACCTCGTCGCGGCGACCGGCCACGCGATGATCGGCGTGAGCCTCGCCCCCGGCACCGGCAAGCTCGTCGCGTCGATCGTCTCGGGCGAGACGCCGGCCATGGACCTCGCACCCATCGCCCCCGACCGGTACGCGTGACGAAATGTGGCCACGGCTTTCCAGCCGTGGCTCCCGCAAGCTTCCCAGGCCCGACTGCTGGTAGCCACGTCTCTCGGTCCCGACCGAATCGCGCCACGAAGCGGATTCCTTCCGCCCGGCCTCACCTTTCGCGGGATGAGGCCAAACCGCGACCACACCTGTCGTGATGTCCTGCAGATACCCGGGACCTGCCTGGCTCCGATGCGTCTTTTCCCTGGCTCGAACATCTCTATCGCAAACATCTTCGAGGAGGAGAAAAGTGACTGACTCTCTATCCGTGGCACGTGAGCCCCGTGGTTCTTCCAGCGGCACCATCACCTCCACAGCCATGCCGTTCGAGGCGCTGCTGGAAAGAACACGCACAACGTGGACTGCGGGCGATTTCGGTCGGATTGCCGTCAGCTACGCTTCCGGCGCGGCCGACTTCATCCGGCGCCTCTCCATCGCGCCGGGCGAGACGGTACTCGACGTCGCCTGCGGCACCGGCAACCTCGCCATTCCCGCCGCGCGAATCGGCGCCGAGGTAACCGGGATCGACATCGCGCCGAACCTGGTCGATGCCGCGCGCCGGGCCAGCGCCGATGCGGGGCTCGACATCCGATTCGATGTCGGAGCCGCCGAAGCACTTCCCTATCCGGACGGATCGTTCGAAACGGTCGTCAGCATGTTCGGCGTGATGTTCTCCCCGCGTCCGGATCTGGCGCTCGCCGAGCTCGTGCGGGTCACCGTACCCGGAGGTCGCATCATGCTCGCCAGCTGGACGCCCGACAGCTTCATCGGATCGGTCCTGCGCGCGCACACGACGCGGGTGCCGCCGCCGGCGGGTTCGCCGAGCGCCCTTTCATGGGGAGATGCTGGCGCCATGAACGAGCGACTGCAGCCTCATTTCAGGCATGTCCGCTCGGTCCATTCCACCCCGCGAATGATCGAGATGAAGTTCCCGCAGTCTCCCGGGGGAGTCGTCGAGCTCTTCCGAGAATTCTACGGCCCCTCCGTGAAGACCTTCGCCGCTCTCGATGCCGAGGGACGCGCGCAGCTGGAGGCGGAGTTAGTGAAGTTGTGGAAAGGTCGGAACGGAGCCGTCGACGGCACGACTTCCGTTACCTCCGAATACCTGGAAATCCAGATTGCCGTCGCCTGATGCGACCGCTCGAAAGGAAGAATCCATGAAACGTAACACCCATGCAGTTCTGCTCTTGGTTTTCTCGCTGTTGGTGGCTGCGCCGTCGTACGCGGGTGCGGTCACCGACTGGAACGCAGTCATCGCCGACGCCGTGACGGTGGGACGTCCAAGTCCGATCGGTCTGCTCGATGTCGCGCTGGCACATGCAGCCGTCCACGATGCCGTGCAGGCGATCGAAGGGCGGTTCGAGCCCTATCACTACTCGGACCTCTCGAAACGGGGTCTCGGCTCACCCGCCGCCGCCGTCGCAGCGGCCGCTCATCGCACGCTCGTTCTCCTCTATCCCGATCAACAGCCGTCGCTCGACGCGAAGTACGACGCGTACCTGTCGGCGAACGGCCTTGCCGGAGATCCCGGTCTCGAGGCTGGGGAAGCCGCAGCGGAAGCGCTTTTCGCGGAGCACTACCGCCCCGTCATTGCGATGGAACCATTTTTCGGTCGGCCCGAAACCGGACAGTGGCGTTCCTCGGTTCCGATGGTGTTCCCCTATGCCGCCTTCACCAAGCCGTTCACCCTGAACCGGCCTTCCCAGTTCCGGCCGCCTCCGCCACCACCACTGGAGAGTGGGCCCTACCTCCGCGATTACGAGGAAGTGAAAGAGATCGGTTCATCCGTCGCGCATCCAAACTCGCAAACCGATGTCGCGCGATTCTGGACCGTGAACTTCGTAACGCAGTGGAATGAAGCGCTGCGAGGCATTTCAGAGGCGCGGGTCTCGGATGTGGGAGACGGCGCGCGGTTGTTCGCGCTTGCGAGCTTTGCCGCTGCCGATGCGTTGATCGCGGTCTGGGACTCCAAGCTGCACTACAACTTCTGGCGTCCCTCGACTGCAATCCGGGAAGGCGAAAGTGACGGCAATCCGAAAACGACTGGCGACACCGGCTGGACCGCATTTTCCGCGGATCCCCCCTATCCCGAGTACGTCTCCGGAGCCAACGGCCTGGCGGGAGCGTACACCGGAGTCCTTCAGCTGTTTTTCGAAACAGACGAGCTGAGTTTCTCGATACGAACGACCCATCCGCTCGTCGCAAACCCCGTGCACCACTACAGCCGGCTTTCGGAAGCCGCCCAGGAGGTCGTCGACGCACGCATCCACCTCGGAATTCACTTCCGCTTCGCCGACGAAGAGGGTCGCCGCCTCGGTGCCAGGGTTGCCCACTGGACCTTCGCGAGGTTTCTCCGGCCTCTCCCCTAAACCAACTCGCGCAAAACCCCTCTCCCCACACCGGGGAGAGGGGGCCGTCAGTGGATGACGGACGGGTTAACGCTTATGCGAGCTCGCCAGTTGACTCTGATTTTCCCTAGCCCCTAGCCCCTAGTCCCTGCCTTTCGCCACATGCGTGAACGTCCACTTCGCTACGCGTCTCCCCTGATCGCGCGCCTCCGTGTCGGCGAAGCGATAGTGGATGCCGAGGTAGATGCGGGCTTCGACGACTTCCGCGGCGGCGTCGGAGAATCGCGCGAACGTGCGCGCCCTCTTTTCAACCGGAAGGACGCCGACGTTGCTGGTCACCGTGAACGCGATCTCGTCGGTGCCGAAGAAAAGCTCGAGTGTGCGGGTCATCGCAGCGGTGACGCTGTTGGCCCCCGAGGTGTAGTCGGGGTAGTTGGGATTGTTGATCAGTGGCCTCCAGTTCGGATCGCCCTCCGTTGCCGGGTTGCCATCGTCGTCCCCCTCATGAATCGCCGTCATCGGCCGCCAGTAGGCGTAGTGAATCTTCGTGTCCCAGCACGTGATGACGGCGTCCGCCGTAGCGAAGCTCGCCAGTGCGAACAGACGGGCGCTGTCTCCGATGTTGCCGACATTCGCTGCGGCGACCCCGCGTAGCGCCCGATGCCACTGGATCGGGGTATTGTCCGACCAGAAATAGGCGATATCGGTCTGTTCCTCCGTCCTGCTGCTGTCGGACAGCGCTCCGAGCGCTTTGACCTCGTTGTAATCCGCGGCGTACTCGCGGCTCGTGAGCTCCGGAGCTTTCTTCGCCCGAAACTGCGACGGGCTCTTCACGGCGAACGGTGTCACGTTCGCCAGCCACGACGCGGCCATCGGCGAGAATCCCGGCGGGTTGCCCGGGTTGTAGGAAGGCGTCGGTCGCCACATGCCGATCTCGTCGCCGCCGGTGAACGGTGGCGGCGGCACGGCGGGAAATGCGCCATCATTCGCTCGGAGCGCGATGATCCCTGCAGCCGCCGCAGCGCCAACGGCCACGCCGGGGTCATCCGGATCGAGGGCATTGTTCAACAGATAGGCGTTGTAGGTCCCATCGATGAACCCGGCCTGAGCAGGGAAGCGGTTCACCAGAACGTCCCGCGCGGCTTTCGCGGCAGCCGAGGCCATCGATCCGGATGCGGTCGGAATCTCCACATGGTACGGCTTGTATCGGCGGTCGATTGCCTGCACCGCGTCATAGACCGCGGCGTGCACGACCGCGAAATCGACGAGCGTGCTCGGTCCCGGGCGTCCGCCGGCTGAGATCACCTGGGATGCGATCGCATTCCAATCCCCCACCGCGTCAGCCTTCGCGGCCGGTCCAAAGCTCAGAACCAGACAGACGACGAGAAAACCCTTCAATACGCGACTCAGCTTCATAATCGTGCCCTCCAATTTTGTAACGACGCTCGGTGCCGGCGTCGCACCCGCACAATCGCCTCCCCCCGGTCAGGGCGGCAACCGGTAAGCTCGTGTTCTGAGGTGGTTGAGGCGTTTTGCCGTGGAATGCGGTACCTTGCATTGATCGTGAGTGACCCGGAATCGCCTGTCACGGGCCCGTCAGGGTCGTCTCCTGACCGGCTCGATTCCTGGAAGGACATCGCCGCGTACCTCAAGCGCGACGTCAGCACGGTTCAGCGGTGGGAGAAGCGGGAGGGGATGCCCGTCCACCGCCATCTGCACGACAAGCTCGGCTCGGTCTACGCCTTTCCCGCCGAGCTGGATGAGTGGACGCGCAGCCGCCGCCCACGAAACACCGATGACGCCCGGATTCAGGTGGAATCGTCGAGTGAGCAAAGCGACCCCGAGCCGAAGCTCGCGACCAGGCGAGGCCGGATCTTGTGGCTGACGGTCGTCGCCGTTGCGCTGCTTGCTGTCCTGGCGGCGATCCTCTTATCGAAGTCGAAGGCGCAAAACCCGTTGACCAACGCCCGCTTCGTTCCTCTCACCGACTTCGATGGAACCGAGCAGGCAGTGGCGATCTCGCGAGACGGCAGGTTCGTCGCTTTTCTCGCCGATCGCGACGGTCCCGTCGACGTCTGGGTGACGCAGGTGGGATCGCGCGAGTTTCGCAACCTCACCGGCGGCAAGCTCGGAGAGCTGATCAATCCCGATATCCGCACGATCGGCTTCTCACCCGACGGCGCACTCGTTGCGTTCTGGGTCCGCAGGCAAACCGACACCGCCTCACCCGAGATCTCCGTCTGGGCCATCCCCACCCTCGGGGGCGAGCCGCGCCCCTACCTTCCAGGCGCCGCCGAGTTCGACTGGTCGAGCGACGGCTCGCGGCTGGTTTATCACACGCCCGGACCCGGCGATCCGATGTTCGTCAGGGACGGAATGGCCGGATCCGAGCGGAGCCTCGTTACCGCGCCGGAGGGAGTGCATAACCACTATCAACGGTGGTCTCCCGACGATCAGTTCATTTACTTCGTCCACGGCCCGGTGCCCAGCGAGAACGACCTCTGGCGCGTCAACGCGCGCGGTGGTGAACCCGAGCGGATGACGTCGCACGGCACGCGCGTGACCTTTCCGGCGTTTCTCGATCGAAACACTCTTCTCTATCTCGCTGCGGACAGCGACGGAAGCGGGCCGTGGCTGTACGCGCTCGACGTGGGGCGGCGCGAGTCGCGCCGGATCAGCTCTGGCGTCGAGAGGTACACCTCGCTGTCGGCGAGTGCTGACGGCCTCCGCCTGGCGGTCACGGTCGCAAATCCAAGACGGACATTGTGGCGCGTGCCGATCGGTGACGGCGTGGCGGAGGAAGCAGCGGCGAGCCGCGTCCCCGTACCGGTCGTGGGCGGACGGGCTCCGCGCGTCGGGTCCGATCATCTGCTCTACGTTTCCTCCGCCCACGACGCGGAGAGCATCTGGAAAGTCGCTGACGGAGTCGCTTCCGAGTTGTGGAATCTCGCAGGAGGGCGAATTCTCGGGGGACCCGCGATCGCCGGCGATGGGCGGATCGCATTCACCGCGGAACAGGGCGGCCGGGCGCGGATGTACGTGATGGATGCCGATGGATCCGGCCTTCGCACGATGCCCGAATCGTTCGAGCCGAGAGGAGCTCCGGCGTGGTCACCGGACGGCGAGTCGGTCGCGGTGGCGGCGATGATCGATGACGCGCCCGCACTGGCCCGGGTGTCGGTGGCCAGCCAGACCGCGACCACCGTCGTTTCGGAGTTCGCGGCCGACCCGGTGTGGTCCTCCGATGGAAGGACCATCATTTACTCCGGACTGGAGGTCGGAACCACGTTGCCCATCCGCGCGGTCCGCGCCGATGGCCAGGGTCCGCCGGTAACGAAGATGACCCTCAGCCGCGGCGAGCGTCGTGTCGTCTTCCTCCCGCGACAGAATTCACTGGTGGTGTTGCGGGGAGAGATGATTCACAAGAACTTCTGGGCGATCGATCTGGACAGCGGCCAGGAGCGCCGTCTCACCAGCTTCGGTCCGGACTTCGTCATCGGCGGCTTCGACGTGGCTCCCGACGGAAGCGAGATCGTCTTCGACCGGGAACAGGAGCATTCCGACGTCGTCCTGATCGAACGTAGCGAACGCCAGTAGTTGGAATCGTCCCTGACCCCTAGCCACTGATCCCTGCCGTAAAGTGATATCCCGCGATCGTGAAGCGCTCGCGAAAATAGAAGCGGTGGGCGTCCTTCCGCTGCACGCCGGAATCGAGATGGATCTCCGCGCATCCATGGTCGCGCGCTTCGTTCCTGAGCCAGTCGATGAGCGCGCGGCCGTAGCCCGCCGATCGCGCGGTCTCGGCGGAGACGAGATCGTCGACGTACAGGAGCCGCCCACAGTAGAGCATCTCCATCAGGCGGTAGCCGGCCACGGCGCGAACACCCCCATCGTCGCTCACCGCGGCGAGCCGGTAGCCGTCGGACTCCATCATGCGGCGGACGGTCGGGAGGTAATCGTCGGGGCGGATGTGCGGCCGGAGCTGCAGCATGACCTCGCGGGTGGAAAGGATTTCCTCGTCGGATTCGATGCGGACGACGTTCATGGACGCGTATCCTCGCACACCTGTGGCGGAGGCTTCAGCCTCAGTCATCTCGCCCAAAAGCGAGAACCATCTATCTCCCACGGATTTTCAGAACTTCCGCCCGAAACTCTCCGGATCAATCGTCGAGCCCTCGTTCCATGCGCAACAGAAGGTCCTCGTATCGCGGATCTCCTCGCAGGCTCTTCACCGCCGGATCACGAATGAAGTTGCGCAGCCCCGGCTCGCGAGCTTCAAATGACCGAGTGAGCCAATCCATGGCCTTATCGCGGTCCCCGATCGCCGCATAAGCCAGTCCCACCTGTACGTTCACGATCTCGAGGCGAGCGGCGCGGTCTTCCATCAATTCCGCCAACCGTCGCGCCTCCGTCGAGTCGCCCGATAGCATGGCCGCCCGCACGAGATACTGCTCGCGGAGACCTGGCACGCCAGAGAGACCGGCTGCCCTCTGGTAGATCGCAATCGCCTTTTCTGGCTGTCCCAGACCTTCATAGGCCAGCCCCGTCTGCAGATAGGCGTCCATATATCCCGGCTGAACTTCGTGGGCCTTGTTCGCGGCATCGAGCGCGCCGGCGTGATCGCCCTGCATGTTCAGCCGCTGGGCAACGTTCGAAATGATGATCGGGGAAAGGGGGTCGACCTGCTCCGCCCGGCGGATCATCGCAAACGACTCGTCGATCTCATTCCGTCCGAGGAACACCAGCGAATACCAGAGGAGAGCGTTCGCGTGGTTTGGATTGAGCTCGAGCGCACGCTCGAACGCCTTCTCTGCCCGCACCCAGCGATACTGGTTCGACTCGAGGAGCCCCAACGAAGTGTGCGCCTCGGCAAGCTCCGGATCGAGCCGCAGCGCCGTCTCGACCGCCTCCCGGGATCGAGTCCGCGAGAGGTCGCGGATCGCGAGGTTGTACGAGCCGCCGAGCATGTGAAGCGAGTCGGACAGTCCGGTGTACGCAAGCGCGAATTGTGGATCGAGAGCGATGGCCTGCTCGAAGAGCTGAGTCGCCCGGGTGATCGCCTCCGGGGTGCGTTGGTTCCAGTAGAAGCGTCCCTGCAGATACAGTTTATATGCCTCGGGGTCGCGGGTCGGCAGCCTGGATACTCGCCCCTGTTGCGCGGGTGTCAGCTCGAATCGTAACGCTTCCGAAATCTGACTGACGATCTCCTGCTCGATCTTCAGCACATCGGCACTCTCGTCGTGAAAACGATGGCCCCAGAGTGCATTTCCGCCCCGTGTGCTCGTCAGATCGGCCTGGACGGTCAGGTTCCCCTGATGAGATACCACCCGGCCCGCCAGAACTGCATCCACCTCGAGCTCGCGCCGAATCTGGTGAAGATCCAGCACCTTTCCTTTGTACTGAAAGGCGGTCGTTCGGGCGACGACCCGCAACTCGGGCAGCTTCGCGAGCGTGTTGATCAGGCCCTCTGCGATCCCGTCACTCAGATACTCCGCCGCAGAATCGGGTGACGCATTCTCGAACGGCACCACGAGGATCGAACGGATCTCCTGGGGAGCGATCCGGGTCTCTCGTGACCTCAACATCAGAGCGGCAGCCGCCACGAGAATTGCGAGGATGCACCCGGTCACGACCATGGCGCGGCGGAGCGGCCGGGGCCTCGGCGGCGCAACCGGCCGGTCGTCGCTAAGCAGCGATCGCAGATCCGAGGCGATAGCGCGGGCGTTCTGGGGCCGCCGCCGCGGCTGTTTCTCGAGGCATCGCCGGATCAGCTGCGACAGCGGAGACGGCGCGTCTGTCGGCGGCAGCCCCGGTGGTTCGTCGCGCAGGACTGCGGCCATGATTTCGGTGGCGCTGGGGCGAGCGAAGGGGTGCCTGCCGTCGATCATCTCGTGAAGAATGCAACCGAGCGCAAAGATGTCGGTGGCCGAGTCCACGGGGTGGCCCGAGAGCTGCTCGGGGGACATGTAGCCGACCGTCCCCATCACCGCATGCGGAGCGGTTTTCAGCTCGGTACTCTTCTCGGGCGCGGCCGTAAGGTCGTGGGAGACGTGGGCGAGACCGAAGTCGAGGATCTTCACCTGGCCGCCGGCTGTCAGAAAAATGTTCGCCGGCTTGAGGTCGCGATGGATGATGCCTTTCTCGTGGGCCGCGGCGAGGCCGTCGGCGATTGCCGCTCCGATCCGCGCTGTTTCCGGCCAGGGAAGCCGCGAGCGGATGATGCGCTCCCGCAACGTCTCCCCCTCCAGCAGTTCCGTGACGGCGTAGTGCAGGTCGTTGTGAGTATCGAAGTAATGAATGGCCAGGATATTCGGGTGGGCGAGCGCGGCGACTGCTCTCGCTTCCTGCTCGAAGCGCCGCCGGGCCGCGGTGTCGGCGCTCCGGTCCGAATGAAGGACTTTGATGGCCACCTGCCGATGCAGCTTCTTGTCTCGGGCGAGGTAAACCTCACCCATGCCGCCGGCACCCAGCGGCGACACGATCTCGAAGTGACCGAGGCAAGTACCGGCGGTTAAGGCCATCCTCTGCTCGCGATGTGAGACTAGCTTACTCCAGGGCGGTATCGAACCAGCCTATGAGGCCACTCAGGCTCCCCATACGGAGTGGACGACATCCATTCAGGTCACTTGAAACCTGCCGTAACACCCGACGTCAAAGGTGCATGCGCTTTCGCCTGGTCGGCTGCTCCTTCCTGATGCTCGTCGTTCTCCATCCTTCCCCCGCCGCAGCCAATCCTCTCGCGATCGCGGCGCTCGATCGCCTCGAATCGGTCGACAACGACGCATGGTCGTACACCATGACCAGTCGCTCGAAGGAAGGCGTCACGATCGAGCGGCACGACGCGGCAGCGCCCGCCGGCGCACGATGGACGCTCCTTCAGAAAGACGGGCGGGCGCCGACAGAGAAGGAACTTCTGGAGTACCGGGATGAGAAAGCCGAACGCGATGCCGAGAGAGAGCAGCAAAAACAGGACGACGAGCAGGAAGTCGATCGCTCTTCGATTCGCCTGGTCTCAGAAGACGATCGCGTCGCCACATTTCAGTTCCGGGTCAACAGCAGCGGCCGGATGGAGAAGGCCTTCACCAAGCACATTCTCGGCACGCTCGTGGTCAACAAGAACGACTCCTGGGCGGAGCGCTTCGAGCTCAGGAGCACGAAGCCGATCCGGCCGATCCCCGGCGTCAGTATCAGGGAATTCAAGGTAGTGATGACCTTCTGGCGGGATGCACAGTCGGGCGAGGTCCTGTTCGAGACCATGGAAAGCCGCATCCGCGGCCGCGCATTCGGGCTCAAGTCACTCGACGACGACCACCATGTCCGGTTCACCGATTTCCGCAGGCCCTGAAGCGACTTCCGACACCCCTGCGCGTCACCTTCGGGGCCTCCCCAAAAACGGTGGTTTCAGTTCCCCGGTAGATCGAGCCGAGATGCCACCCTATACTGGTGGCAACCACTCACGAATACGGTTGTTCCTCGTGATGAGGACAATCGATCTGCGACCGCGCGCGAGGAAGACTCCACCCTCGGATGATCGGACGCGCGGCCGCAGAGGCATACCGCGACATGGATCGCTCGATCCGTGGCGCGCTCGGAGGAGCCGAATGATCGGGACTCGAAATGTTGCGCTGCTTGCCTTGATGTTCGCGGCCGCGCTTCCGCTCGTCGCCGCCGACCCGGCGTCCGAACTTGAAGCCCTGGAGACCTCGGTCCAGTCTCTCGGCGCTCAGCAGTTATTAGCCCCGGGCCAGGTGAGAAGCCTCATCGTGAAGCTCGAGCATGCGAATGACGCGCTTCGACAGGCCGCTGCGCGGAGGGCGATGACCCAGCTTCACGCGTTCGAGAGCGAAGCTCGCGGCGTGGTGCGCACGTCGAAGCTGGATCCGAAGACCGGCGCCGCGCTCGTGAGCGGAGCGATCTCGGCCCGCCTCGCGATCGATCGAATCGCACATACGATTCCTCCGATCCGCACGGACGTGCTTCAGCCTTGCGGAACGCCCGGCGCGTGTGTGAAAACGCCAGTGTGGGTGAATTCGCGAGCCCGGAAGGGTGGAAGCGGTTCTGAGAGCTCGCCTGTTGCGACGATCGCCGAGGCGATCAGTCTAGCCCGGGCGGCCGGCGCCTGTGGAATCGAGTTGCATCTCTCTCCGGGAACCTATCCCGAGTCCATCGACGTGCCGCTCGATCTCGAGATCGCCGGGACCGACGAGGGCGTAGTGATCGAAGGTTCGATCGTGAACCGTGGCGGCTGGAGTCTCGGCATCGACCGGCTCACGCTTCGTTCGAGCCCGTGGCCGGGCGCCATCGTCATCGACTCTTCCTGCGCGTCGCTTACGGAGATCTCGAGGGTCACGATCGAAGGAGCGACGGGAGCCGGCATCGCTCAACGAGGCGGTTCCATCCGCCTCGGCCTGTCGACCGTACGAGGCACTCTGCCGGTTTCGGGGGATGAGGGAAGCGGAACCGGGGTGAGGTTGAGCGGAGGCGCGAAAGGAGTTCTCGGCCTGGTGGCACTCGAGGAAAACCGCGGCGGCGGGTTGCTCGCGACGGGAACGGAGACCGAGGTCTACGCCGGTGCAGTCGTCATCGCCCGCAACGAGATCACGCCTTACCTCGAGCCTTTGCCGCCGGGCGACGTGCCCCAGGCTCCCGGCATCGACGTTCGGGACGGGGCCCTTCTGTTGATGCAGTTCGGCGTCGTACGCGAAAACCAACTGTACGGCTTGATGGTCCGCAAGGGCTCCCGCGCTCATGTCCGATTCACCACGATCGAGCGAACGGCCCCACTTCCCGAGTTCCATCCATACCATTGGGCCGCAGACTCGAATGTCGCGGTGATCCGCTCCCGGATCGAGCTGGCTTCCGTCACGCTCTCCCGGGCGCTGGTCGGACTGCTGATGCTCGACTCACTCGGAGCGGGTACTCGGGGTGAGATCTCCCATCACGAGATCGGTCTGGCCGTCTCCTGGTCCGGCCCTACGATCGACGAGACCACAAACCTCGTCCGCTGCATGACGGATCGCACGCCGTTCATCAACAACGGCCGGAACATCGACGCCTTGCTGCTACCCCTCCCGCCTGCCGACCTTCCGGGAGAGGAGCCCGCGCCCGCCCCGCCGTGCGCGCGCGTTCCCTTCGAATGCACCTGGTGCGCTTAGACGGGGGCTGATGAAAGCCAGCCCCCGCGCTGCGCGCTCAGCGACCGCTCTTGCGCGCCATGTCCAGGATGTCGTCGAGGGGGTTCCCGTCGCCGTCGCGATCGAGCATTGACGCCAGGCCGCCGCCGGCGCCGCCGCCGAGAAGGCCGCCCAGGAGGCCACCGAGACCGCCGCCGCCGCTCTGCGCTGCGCCGCCGCCCTGTCCCGCGCCGCCGCGCTGTTTCGCCATGTAGCCGGCTACGAGCATCGCCACGATCGGCAGCATCTTCTTGAGAAGCGCGGGATCGAGGCCGGTTGGTGCCGAAGCGCTCTTCGCCACGGTCCTGCTGACGTCCTTCGATCCGAAGATCTGGCCGAGGACGTCGTTGCCGCGATTCACGTTAGTCGGCTGAGGCGAAAGGACGTCGTCGAGAAGCCCGCCGCCGCCGAGCCGTCCAAGCAGGTCCCCAAGACCGCCGCCCGCAGCCTGCCCCTGCGCCTTCTTCTTGAATCCGCCGAGCACGGCGGGAAGCAGGGCCGCCGCGCCGGTGCGCGCCTGAGTCTCACTGATCCCGAGCTCCCGCGCCATCGAGCCGATCCCGCCCGTCTGAGCGAGCATGTCCATGATGTCCATATCTTTCCTCCCAGGGGCGGAGATCGAACTGCTTCTCCCGCCCGCGCCACTCACTCTACCTCTTCTCAGCAGCGGCGGCGAATGCGCAAGACTGCTCCGTCGCCTTCAGCGCGCGTCGGCCTCGGCTCCGAGAAGGCGAACCAGGCCGCCCCATCGCTGGTTGACCTGAAATCCATGCTTGGTGAACAGTCCGCCAAGAAAGAAGTTGGTTCGCACGAGGCGCGCTCCCTCGGCCGCCATCCGCACGCAGAAGTCCTCGAGGAGCCTCCCCCCGAGACCCTGGTTCGTGAGTGCCGACGCGACAACGATGCCGTCCACCGAGGCGACTCCTCCCTCCTGCCACCGGTAGCAGAGACCCCCGACGATCCGCTCCTCTTCGTCCGCGATCACGAGCTGGCGATCGAGGTCGCCGATGTGCATCGGGTAATCCGTCTCCAGGATGAGGCGATAGAGAATCCCGAGCTCCATGGCCGTGAGCGGCTCGCGGACCACGTAGCGGCTGCCGCTGTCGTCGGCGATCTCGGACCGTACGATCACGCGCGCCGGCTCGTCTCCCTCCAGCTCCATCAGCTCCAGCTTCTGCGCTCCGCGGGCGTGTGGAAAGACCATCCGGCTGAAGACCGCCCGGTCGACCGGATCGGTCAGGAGCGACTGGAGAGACGACAGCTCCTCGAGCTGGCTGTTGAGCGCGCGCGGATCGGATGACTGCCGCGCGATGAGCCGCTCGAATGCGGCGCCGACCTCCTCCCCCGCCGGCGCGAAGTAAGTATGCCGGTAGAGGTGGAACCGCACGCCATCCGGAAACCGGTCGAGCCGGTAGAGATGCGCCATCTGGATGGCCATCTCCTCGCGCGCCTGTTGCGTGGCGTCCGGGTTCATCCGGGCCCAATCGCGGAAGCGCTCGATCGCGCAGAGCACCGGCAGGGGAAGCCACGGGCGCGTGGTCAGCGCCTCGCACCTTTCGAGCAACGCGCGGGCGAGATCCTCCTGCCCTACATCCCCGGCAGAGAGCTCCGCCTGCAACTCGTCGATGAAGGCCGCAGCGCGCGCGGCGCCGAGAGCCTCAATACAAGCGTCGAAGATCCAGCCGGCATCGAGAGCCTCGCGGGTCTGCGGATAGTGCGCCTCGGCGAGACGGTAGAACGTCCGGACCATCGGACGGACGAGCGAGAGCGGCCCCTGATACGGGCGCCAGCCGGCGATCGAGAGGATGGTCGCTGCCTCGTGAAAGTCGGCGTCGGGAAGCGCGACGTTCGACGGCGTGACGGATCCCGGAACGATGCGGCCGCCGCTCTGATCCCACGCGCGGAAGAACCCCGCCATCGCGCGTACGTATAGCTTCCGCAGAGCCCACCGCGTCGCCGACCCGTCCCTGACGTCGCGCTGGCTGGCGAGCTCACGAATGCGCTCCCACGCGGTCAGATCGCTGACGTACGCGACCGTCGCTGCGCCGAGATCCTGGCGCCACGCGCCAAACCGCGGCAGCGCCGGCGTACCGAGCGCGTGACCCGAAAGCGCCGTCATCCAGAGGATGGTCTCCTTCACCGCGCGCCGCTTCATCACCTCGCCGGCGATCAGCAGGAGGTCGAAGTGCCGCCCTCCGCTCAGGTTCAGTCCGATCCGGTAGAGGCGAAGCTGATGGTGCGAGAGCATCGGCGAGATCCACGCCCCTTCGGGTGGAACGCGATCCCACGAAAATCCCGGCTCTCCGAACGCGTGCGCGAGCGAATGGCGCAGGAACGTGCTGTCGCCGAGGATCGCCTCCAGACGTTTCCGCTCGGCGGCGGGAATCCCGAACTCGAACACGATCTTTCCGTCGATCGGCTCACTCTCCGCTGCCACCTCCGCCAGCTGGAGCTCGTGCCACTCTGTGAGCTCTTCGTGCTGGCTCAGCGCGGCGCGCGCGAGGAGCGGATCCTCCCGGAAGAGGGCCCACGACGCGAGCTCCGCCTGCACCGCCGCGAAGTCATTCGGATCGTGGCGCGCGAAGTCCGCGAGGAGTCGGAACACCCGCCGGAACTGCCGCCGCAGGATCGGCGGGCCCGGCCAGGTCAGCTGCGTCCGGTAGCTGTGAAGCCTCTGGCGGAGAGCCTGGAGCCGCCGCTCCCCGCGCCGGGCCGACGCGATCCGCGCGATGCTCTCCTCGGTGAGAAACGAACGGCCCGATTCGATGAACGCGGGGAACACCATGTCGTAATCGATCAGCGGAACGTCCAGCACGAGGATCTCGTACGCCAGCGCGCGGATCTCCTCTTCATTCCGGAACGCCAGCGCCTCGAGGCGGCGCCGGATGGTGGCACCGCTGAGCCGCCCTCCGCCGCGCGCGAGCACCTCGCCCAGAGCCCCCGTCGCCGCGAGCGCAGCCGACGGCCGTCCAAGAAGCGCTTCGACGGCGCAGCGGTGAATCTCGAGGAGCCGGTCGTCGGCCAGGGGGGCGCCGGTCGCTCGCTCGTGCTTCCCGCCTCTCGCCTTCCCGGCGATCCGGACGCGGTCGGAGACGTCGCGCAGCGACACGTCCCACCCCGCCTTGCAGGGCGAGAACGCCGCCAGTTGCGCGTTTCCGACCCAGAGGCGCGGCTGCCGCGCGAAGAGGCCGAGATCGATCACGCCACTGGGGATCGCGTACTCGAGGTCTCCGACCTGCACAATCTCCCGCGCTCGTGGCGCGATCGCGAGCTCCAGCCCGGTGCGGCGGTTCAGCACCGCGTCGCCATTTGCGACGATGTCACCTTCGAGAACTCCGAGGTCGCGGAAGAACCAGCGCGGGATGCGGACGCGTAGGGCGCCGAGCGGAATCTCGACGAAGCTCGCTCCGTAGAGCGACTCGATGGTCGGAGCGAAGTTCTCGGCGATCCTCTTCCGCCGGAACGACCCCTTCGGCGTGAGCTCTCCCCTCTCCATCTCGAAGTCGCGGTCGATGAGCGCATAGCGCACCACGCGCTCGTACGGCGCGAGCCGGGCGTTCACGGAGGAGACGATCTGTCCGAAGTACTCGTCGGCCTGATCCGGCGGACCCGAGAGCAACGGCATGTCGCGATCGGGGACGACCAGCAGCACGTTGTGATCGCGATGATCCCCAGCCAGAAAGACGCGATGGAAGCCGGGAACGCCGGCGAACTTCTTTTCCACGCGCTGCGGCGCGATCGTCTGCCCGCGGCTGTTCTTGTAGATGTCCTTGATCCGGTCGACGATCTCGAGATAGCCGGCCGCGGACTCGCGGAAAAGGTCGCCCGTCGCGAGCCAGCGCTCTTGGTCGGGATCCGGCCTCGGAAGCGATCCCGGCGGGCCGTCGGTGTCGAGCGGGGCGGCGACGTACACCCCGGCGATCTCGAGCTCTCCTTCAGCGACGAGATGCGTGCGGATTCCGGGAAGTGCGATTCCGACCGAACCGTCGCGATACGCGCCGGGGGGCGTCATCGTGATCCCGCCGGTCGCTTCGGTCATCCCGAACCCGCTGCAGAGATCGACGCCATGCCGCTGGAAGAAGCGGAAGACCTGCGGATCGAGCCATCCTGCCGCCGAGAGCCCCCAGCGCAACCGATCGCCGACGACCGCGCGGAACGCCGCCTCTTCGGCTGCGGCGTCCGGCGCCGAGTCGAGTGCGTCGAGACAATGGTCGCGGATCTGTGTCCACCGCACCGGAACGCTGATCAGCCCCGTCGGTCGCACGCGCCCGAGCTCCGCGATCAGCGCCTCGGCCGACGGATTTCCGGCGAACACGTACGTCCCGCGCCAGAAGACGCTTCCCAGCATCTCGAGATAGCGGCCGAAAGTGTGGAAGAGAGGGAGGTAGCAGAGAAGGACCTCGCCGTCGCCGACCTCCGGCAGCGCTGCTGCGCGCGCGAGTCGCTTGGTCAGGAGCATGTACTGGCTGAAGACCACCCCCTTGGCCTCTCCGGTACTTCCCGAGGTGAACATCACCGTCGCCGGCGCAAAGAGATCGACGGGGCGGCTGTCGAGACGCGCCTCGAGCGTGGAGAGATCGACCTGGGCGCACGCCTGGCGGAGCGGCGTCGAGTCGAGCCCCTCGATAATCCTTCCTCCGGTTCGGCTGCCCGTTCGGAACACGATCAGCTCCCGGCCGCTCCGCGCGCGAATCTCCGCGAGCATCGCCTGACGCTCGTCCGTGTCGGTGATCGCGACGTTGATCTGGAGGCGCTCGAAAATCCGCGCCAGCGTCTCGAGATCGAAGTTCACGTTGAGCGGCGTGACGAGGATTCCTTCGGTGAGACAGGCCAGGTCAGCGGCAGCCGCGTCGACGTTGTTGTCGCAGACGATCGCCACGCGCGGCGAGGGAGAAGCGTCGAGGAGCACGCCGGCGATCGATCGGGCGTAGCGGCGGATCTCGGCGTAGGTCCAGCGGGGAGCGTCGAGCTCCCTGCGGTCTTCGAAGAGAATGCGCTCCGGGTGCTCGGCCGCGCGGTCGGCGAGCATTCGCCGCAGCGAGTAGCCGGAGAGGCGGATGGCGCGAAACGCCATCTCGGCCCACCGCTCGCGGGCCGGCGCGTCGGGAAGCGATCGGAGAAACGCGCTGCGACCCGTGGTGTCCAGCCAGGCTCCCCACGTCTCGGCGGAGCCTTCGCCTACGACCAGAGCTTGCTCGGCCGCTTCGAGGAAGCCGGCCGCACTCTCCCGACCCGGCGCTGCAGTCCACAGCGCGAGGGCCTCCACCAGATCCGGAGGATGGACGTGCATCGCAACCCCCAGCGTCTCACCGCGCCGGGAGAAGCGCGAGCGCGAGGCGCACACGAGGAGGGCTCCGATCTCACCAGGAAAGGTGCGGGGACGCAGGGTGACCGCGGGTTAAAGCGCCGAAAGCGAGGGGTGGGAAGTGCCGAAGGCGCGAGTCACCGGCAGGACCCGCACCGCGGAGCGGTGCCAGACGGTAGCCGGCGCGTCGAGCGGAGCGAAGACCGCCGGTCTCGCGGCCAGCCCTTCTCCCTACCCCGATTTCGGAATATGAGCCGTCCAGAGCTCCTTACCAATGCTAGACTTTGTAAGGAGACTCTTATGACCCGCTCGACGATCACCAGCAAGCGACAGACGACCGTGCCGAAGCAGGTTTGCGACGCGCTCGACGTTGGCCCGGGCGATCAGATCACCTGGGAGATTAAGGAGGGCCGTGTCGCTGTGACCACGGAACGGCCTGGGCTCTGGCGCTGGAAAGGGTTCATTAAGCGCGGCCCCGCCGACGCCGTGACGGCGGTGCGGGAAGCACGGAAGCGTCGGGGACGCATCTGACGTGCGCTCGGTCGTCGTCGATGCAAATGTGCTCGTCTCCTTCTTCGTGGACCGAAATCCAAAGCAACGTGACGCGGCGGCGGATCTGCTGGAGCGAGCGGCAGCCGGAGAGATTGCGGCCATCCTTCCGCAGTTCGTGGTCTTCGAGACTGCATACGTTCTGCAGAGCCAGTACGACATCACCGGCCATCAGCTCGCCGCAGTTCTCAGCGATCTGGTCACCACGCCAGGGATCGTGACGATCGACGATTGCCCTTGGCGCCGGATTCTGGAGCTCTGGCCGGATCCCCTTCCCGGCCTCGCCGACGCGTCAATCGTCGCAGTTGCCGCGACGAGCGGCTATGACGCCCTCGCCACCTTCGATCGGAAGCTCTCGAGACGCGCGAAAGATCTCGGCGTCACGCCGTATTGGTGAATCCTGCGCTTTCGACTGGTCGCCTGCTTCTTTCCTTCCGGTCGTTCCCCACGCCAGGAGTCAATCGATGCAGCCCCAGCCGGAGAGATAGAAACCGCTGCCCGGTTTGATGTTGATGACCATATCGCGGTTGTCTTCGAGGGCGAACAGCAACGGCGGGCCCTCCGTCGGACCGTGGCGGCCCTCACGTGGCACGAGTGCCGGCACCGCCCGCTGCACAGACTCGCTCAGCTCGTGAGCCGACATGTTCCTCTCCTCGAACATCAGCGGAACGAAAACGCTGTCGCTGACGAACCCGCCGTTTCGTGGCGAGAGTTGCACGGCCAACTCGCGGCTTTCAACGACGGGGTCGGCGTACATCTCTCCGCATGCAGGCGCCTCGCCACGCCGCCGCTCGAGCGAGTGGCCGACGAGGCGCTCGATCCGATCGAGCGTCTGTCCGACGCCGACACCATTCCAGAAAAGGCGGCCGCTCTCGACTGAGAGCGCGTCGAAGGGAGCGTTCTGAGACGGTTGGTCCGGCGTCGTAGCGTCGGCTGCGTCTCCGTCGGTCGTGCCGCAACCAGCCAGGACAATGATCAGGAACGAGAACAGGAGTGCGATTCTCATGGCGCGGGAACTGCGTGCGAGCACGGTGCCGAAAATACGGGCGTCGCCGAATTCACGGGTGCGGCGGAGGATGAATCCTCCGCCACTGCCCGTTCTCGAAGGCACTCACCGGATCGAGATCATTCTGAACGCCAAGCTGCTGCAGGCGCCGCGTTCCGGGTCACTTCGGGCTCTCGCCCTCCGGAACCGGGTCGACGTGCTGACCTCGGATGCCGCCGAGGCATTCCGCAATGCGCCGGGTGGGTTTTACGATCGAGCGCTGGCCGAGAAGATGGTGAAGCACCTCTTCGCACCCCGGATCCGGGGGAGGCCTACCGCGCCTTCCGCGGCCGCGACGCCGACGAGCCTTCGCCATCGGCAAGAGCGTGCCCGGCCGCTTCGAGGAGGCCGGACGCGGACTCCCCACCCTTCGCTGCGCTCCACAGCGCGAGGGTCGTCACCAGATCCGGAGAATGGACGCGCATCGCGACCGCAAGCCTCTCACCGCGCGGGGAGATGCGCGAGCGCGCCGCACGCGGAGGGCGCCGATCTCACCCTGAGGGAAAGCAGATCCGTGGGGAAGCACCGAAGACGCGCGGGCTGCATAGCTCAGGAATTCGAGCCTCGGGATCACGGGCGAACCCCGCCCCTGGAAGGGCGCCGGATGCCGGACAGAAGATCCGTTTGCCTCCGGCGCCCTTGATCCTCCCTACGACCCGGACCCGTCGCTTTCCAGGTAATCGCAGTCGATCACGACGCGCTCTTTGAGCTTGATGTGGTGACCGAAGCCGGTGAACTGCTCGTACCTCACGATGAAGCAGCCGTGGTAGCGCGCGTCGTTCGTCGATCCGGCGCCCCCGAGAGTGAGATCGAACTTGAGGAACGGCTTGGTCGTGGTGCCCTCCTGGACGGTCAGCTTCGCAAGATCCAACAGAACGCCACCCTCGGCGAAGTCGTACACGAGCGTCAGCCGTGATTCGGCTTCGTCCACCTCTTCGAGTCGCGGGTACAGGCCGAGGGGGAAGTTGGTCAGGACGTGGCGGTCGACGGCGGGGTTGTACGATTCCAAAGATGCCAGGAAATGGGGAGTTCGCTCGATGCTCAGGTGGTTATCGGGCGCCGCTGCCGGTCCGAGAGTGAATCGGGTCCGGCCGTCGAATCCCGCCGTCGATGGGGTCGGTCCATAAGGCATCAGATCGTACAACCGCCACTGCACCCTGGGCACACCGGCAACGTCGCCAGTCGAGATCACCATCGACACCGGACCCACGGAGCCGGCCCCGAACGCGGAGAGCCACTGATTCATGTCGTTCACCGCGCTCGGGTCCGCGACCTCGAAAATGATCGGAAGCTCCTGGGCCAGACCGGAGTGATCCTGCGATCGCCCCATCGCATCGAACCCAGGCACCTTCTGGATCTCGACGGCGGGGCCATTGATGATCACGGCCGGGGCGATGAGCACGCCGTCGATCTCGATCTGCGCCAGGTTGTTCACTGCATCGGGGAAAAGCGCCACGAAGTCTTCGGCCACGATTCCAGGGAACTGAAGCGGATCGATGGTGAGGTTGATGGTCTGCCCCTCCCCCGGCGGCCCCTGTCGCCCTTCCGGTCCCTCTGGCCCTTCTGGCCCCTCAGGACCCTCCGGACCTTGCGGACCGGCAGGCCCCGCTGGTCCCGGACTACCCGCCGCATTCCACTCGACGGCCACCTCACTCCCGCGGCACTCCTCCCCGGCAGGGATGATGCGCACCTGCTGACTGCTCTTCTGCACGCAGGCGCGGATGACCTCCTGTCCAGCGGGAACGTCGCCACCCAGCAGCGGGATGGTCCCCAACATCAAGAAAGCGATCGGATGAAAGATTCGTCTCGTCACCGTTCCTCCTCATGCGGAGCGATCGAGCGCTCCTCCACGTCATCGAGAAGATTCTGGCGCGCGGCGATTGCGGCGACCTTGCAACCGGGTTGCAGATGCCCGCCCTGGCAAAACCGCGGCAAACTCGGAGAGGGATGGAACGGGCCTGGATGACGAGGCCCCAGGAAACCGCGGGGCGGCCGCGGGGTCACGGCCGCCCACGCATGAGGGATTCAGGGGCGGTAGGAACCGAAACCGGGAGACGCCGGGCTCTTGTAGAGGAGGCCGTGAGCGCCCTCACAGTCGTCATTGTAGATTTCCTGGATGACTGCGAATTCTCCCCAGGCCACCGGGCCGATCTCTATCCCGCCGGACGTCGTCCAGACCCCACCGACGTTCGTGGCGTCCGCCGGCGCGGCGACGATCTTCACGAAGTACGTGTAGGAGCACGACTCTCCGTCCCCACTTTCGTACGTGCCCTGCATGTGATTTGTGAGCCACGCACCGGAACCCTGATACGACGGGTATCCGTGATGTCGGTCCAGCTGGCCGTCGCCGTCGCAGTCCATATTCGACAGCCACGCCGCGTTCCACTTCATCACCAGGCGATCGCCTCCGGTAGCGATCACGGGAGGCTTCGAGAAGTTGTCGTAATAGCCGTTGAAGATCATGCTCTGGTAGTTGTATCCCCAGGCGTCGAAGCCGGTGGCGAGAACGTCTCCTCTCGAGCCGACCAGGTTTCCGCTCTGAATCGTGGTGCACTCACTCCTGGGCCCTCCCCAGAGTGTGCCTGCGAGAAGGATGAACATGACGATGAAATACGCTCTCTTCATAAACTCTCCCTTCGTGATCGTTCCGTCTGTGTACCCGAATGAATGTCGAGCTGAACACCGAATCCGAGCCCGCGGGACCCCGCGCCAAACGGAACTCATTGAATTGAAGGGAGCAAAGTAGCCCGTGACGCGTGGGTCACTCCATATATCAAAAGGTATAAACCAACCACTCCGGGAACGATCCATCGCCTTAATTGAATTGTCCCCACCCGGTCCTGACATCACCAACATGTTCCAACCATTTCTGGCAAACGTGATCCCGATTCAGCACAATCACTGCCTGGGTCGAAGACAGCCCAACCCGCTTTCGTTTCGGAACTATTCAGCGAGGTCGCCATGCCACTAGAAACCATTCTTTTTTTCATCGCTGGAGCCGTGCTCCTGATCGGAGGCGCTGAGCTGCTCGTCCGGGGTGCGTCGCGCCTGGCGATGGCCGCGGGCGTCTCGCCGCTCGTGGTGGGACTTACCGTGGTCGCATTCGGCACCAGCTCCCCCGAGCTCGCCGTCACCGTTGGCTCGGCATGGAGCGGTCAGGCCGACGTCGCTCTCGGCAATGTCGTCGGAAGCAACATCTTCAACGTCCTCTTCATCCTCGGCATCTCTGCTCTGATCACCCCTCTCGTCGTTGCGCAGCAACTGGTGCGTCTCGACGTGCCGTTGATGATCGGGGCATCGCTGCTCCTGCTGCTGTTCGGACTGGACGGGACGATCGGACGCTTCGATGGCTTGTTCCTCTTTCTGGGCGTGGTCGCGTACACCACCTTTCTCATCCGGCAGAGCAGGAGGGAAACCAGAGAGGTGCGATCCGAGTACGACCAGGCGCTCGGCGTCTCCAGTCGCAGCAGCTGGGCCGCGAACATTGGACTGGTGTCCGTGGGGCTGGTCCTTCTCGTTCTCGGCTCGCGATGGCTGGTCGACGGAGCGGTGACCATGGCTACGGCCCTGGGTGTGAGTCAGCTGGTGATCGGACTGACCATCGTTGCGGCCGGAACTTCTCTCCCCGAGGTGGCGACCTCCGTTCTGGCGGCGATTCGGGGTGAGCGCGACATCGCGGTCGGCAACGTCGTCGGCAGCAACATCTTCAACCTGCTCGCGGTGATGGGACTGGGGAGCCTCGTCGCTCCACGCGGTATCGCTGTTTCGTCCGGCGCCCTCGCCTTCGACATCCCGATCATGATCGCGGTCGCCGTTGCGGCGCTTCCGGTCTTCTTCACCGGCTATCTGATCGCCCGTTGGGAAGGCGCGGTGTTTCTCGCGTACTACGTCGCCTACACAGCCTGGCTGGTGCTGGCGGCGCGAGAGCACGCCGCGCTCGAGACGTTCGGCCCCGCCATGACGTGGTTCGTGCTGCCGCTCACCGCGTTGACCCTCGCGGTGTTCACGATCCGCGCTTTTCGCCGGAGAGATTCCGCGAGCACCCGTGCATGAGTCCACTGTGGCGGAGGTTCTTTACCTCCGCCCCGAAATCACCCATCCCGCGGCAGAGGAAATGATCCTCTGCCACCGCGCGCGTGACTCGTATACTGGAACCGCTTGATTCACACTCCTGCCATCGGTGTCGGGCTCCTCGGATTCGGAATGGCCGGCCGGTTTTTTCACGCGCCGCTCATCGAGGGCGTTGAAGGGTTGCGGCTGGCCGCGGTGGCGACGAGCCGCGAGGCGGAGGTCGCCGAACGGCACCCGCAGACGCGCGTTCGGGCAGTTGCGGCGGATGTCATCAATGCGGACGGAGTCGATCTCGTCGTCGTCGCAACCCCGAATCACACCCACTACGATCTTGCCCGCGAGGCACTCCTCGCCGGCCGGCACGTGGTGGTCGACAAGCCGTTCACGGTGACCGCCGAAGAGGCCGAGACTCTCTCCGAGCTCGCTCGCAGCCGAACACTTCTAGTCACGGTTTTTCACAACCGCCGATGGGACGGCGATTTTCTGACACTCCGTCAATTGATCGCCGGCGGTTCGCTGGGAGAGGTCGTCTTCTTCGAGTCGCGTTTCGACCGGCACCGCCCCGATCCGAAGCCCGGTGCATGGCGCGAGGGAGCCGAGCCGGGGAGCGGCGTTCTGTACGACCTCGGCCCTCATCTGATCGATCAGGCGCTCGCCCTCTTCGGGTCCCCGACCAGTGTGCACGCCGAGGTGCGACGGGAGCGCAGCTTCGGCGGCGCGGACGATGCGTTCGATCTCTGCCTTTCCTATCCCTCGTTTCTCGTCAGGCTGGGGGCCGGCATGCTCGTGCGCGAATCGACGCCGCGGTTTCTCGTTCGCGGCACCCGCGCCACCTGGATCAAGCACGGTTTCGACGTGCAGGAAACCGCGCTAAGGGCCGGGCCCGTCCAGCGCGACAGCAGGTGGGGCGCCGAAGGGCCGGAGCAGTGGGGCACCCTCATTACGGACGCGGGGAGGTCGAAAGTCGAGACTCTCCACGGAAACTACTTCGCATACTACGAGAACGTCCGCGACGCCATCCACGGGAAAGCGCCGCCGGACGTCACCGCAGGCGACGCCATCGAGGTGATGAGACTCATCGAGCAGGCCTGGGCGACGCGGAAGTCCTGACCCGGAATTGCATCGTCGCTGGGCGGACGGAGTCCGTCTTTCCGTCTCCGCTTCTGGTCAGTTCAATCATCGTGGCTGCGCCCGCGGTCACTCGCGGGCGCAGCCAACGTTTCACTTGCTCTGATTCTCCGGAACCGGGAAGCCCCGGTCCCTCATCAGCGCGCCGACGTCGGCGTCGCGGCCGCGGAAGGCGCGATAAGCCTCCGCGGGATCGACGGCGTTCCGGGGCGCGAAGAGGTGCTTCACCATCTTCTCGGCCAGCTCTCGATCGTAGAATCCACCCGGCGCATTGCGGAACGCCTCGGCAGCATCCGATGTCAGGACGTCGGCCCACATGTAACCGTAGTAGCTCGCCGCGTACCCCTCTCCGGAAAACACATGGCCGAAGTGCGGGGAGCGATGGCGCATCACGATCTCGTCCGGCATGTTCAACTGCTGCAGCTTCTCACGCTCGAACGTGTCGACGTCGAGCCCGGACGGATCGATGGTGTGGTAGACCATGTCCATCAGCGCCGAAGCGAGGTACTCGGTCGTCTCGAATCCCTGGTTGAATTTGGATGCGCTCTTGATCTTCGCGACGAGCTCGGCGGGGATCGGTCTGCCCGTCTGGTGATGAACGAGGTAATTCTCGATCACCCGGTCGGTGGTCAGCCAGTGCTCGAGCAGCTGGGACTGGAACTCGGTGTAGTCGCGGATTCCGCCATTCTGGCTCGGGTACTCGACGTTCGAGCTGAAGTAATGCAGCGCGTGGCCGAACTCGTGAAACAGTGTTTCGGCGTCCGACCATGAGACCAGGACCGGCTCCCCGGGCTCTCCCTTGATGAAGTTGGAGTTGTTCGAGCCGAGCACGGTTTCCTTCCCGTCGAACGTGGAGTGCGAGCGATAGGTCGTCGCCCACGCGCCCGAACGCTTCCCCTGTCTCGCGAAGGCATCGAGGTACCAGAGACCGACGTGCGCTCCCGAGTCCCGGTCGGTCACTTCGAAGACCTCGACGTCGGGATGGAAGACGGGGACCGTTCCCGCCGGAACCGGGGTGAACTTCAGCCCGAAGACTTCATGCGCGACCATGTGCATCGCGTCGACCAGCTTGCCCAGCTGCAGGTACTGCTTCACCTCGTCGGAGTCGAGATCGTATTTCGCGCGGCGCACTTTTTCAGCGTAGTAGCGGTAGTCCCACGGCGCGATGGTGATGCCGGCCTTTTCCGCATCGGCGACCGCCTGCATGTCGGCGACTTCCTCGTGGACGCGCGCCACCGATGCATCCCATACCGTTTCGAGAAGGTTCATCACGTTCGCGGGATTCTTCGCCATCTGCGCCTCGAGGCGCCAGTCGGCGTAGGTGTCGTATCCGAGGAGGGCGACGCGCTCTTTTCGGAGCGCCAGGATCTCGGGAATCAGCGCGTTGTTGTCGAACTCGTCGCCGTTGTCCCCGCGGGCGTAGTAGGTGCGCCACACCTGTTCGCGCAGTGCGCGCTCGTCGGAGAAGGTGAGGAACGGATCCATGGACGAGCGCGTGTTGGTGATGGCGTACATCCCCTCCCGATCGCGCTCGGCGGCGGCCGCGGCGGCCGACCGGACGAATGCTTCCGGAAGGCCGGAGAGCTGATCTTTCGTGAGATAGGTAACGTAGCTCTCCTCGTCGTGGAGGACATTGTTCGCGAAGCGGGTGGTCAGCTCGGCGAGCCGTTTATTGATCTCGGCGTAACGCTGTTGCGCCTGGCCGGTGAGAGTCGCGCCGCTTCGCGCGAATCCGTTGTAGGTCAGCCAGGTCATGCGTTGCTGATCGGGCCGCAGCGTCTTGTACTCGGGACCTTCGTAGACAGCCTTGATTCGAGCGAACAAGTCGCGGTTCTGGGAGATCTTCGAGTTGTAATCGGAGAGCTTCGGGGTCATCGCGGTCTGGATCTCGCGGAACTCCGGAGAGTTCAGGTTCGAGGACCAGATCCCGTAGTAGGTGAAGACCCGGTCGAGGTCCTTGCCGGTGCGATCCATCTCCACGATCGTGTTCTCGAAGGTGGGCGGCTCCGGGTTGGACGCGATCGCGTCGATCTCGGCGAGCGATCTCGCCATCCCCGCTTCGAGCGCCGCCTCAAGGTCCTTCAGTTCCATGCGATCGAACGCTGGCAGGCCGTTATAAGGCCCGACCCATTCGGCGAGCAGGAGATTCGATTCAGAGGCGGCGATGGCATCCTCCGGTGCGGGCACGTTCCCGGAGTCCCGGATCACGGGAGAGGTCGTGGCGCATCCGAGCACCATGACGAGAGCGATCATTCCGATCGAGCGGGCAGCGTTTTTCATAGGTAGTTTCCTCATGTGCGGTTGAAATTGCGTCGGAGCGTCAGGCAGGGAGCTCTCGATGAAAGGTTACGGACGAGGTGGTCCGGCGCGAGTGCCGGTTCCACCCGGAACGGTAGGTGAAATCAGCGGTTGAGACAAGCCCCGGTGCGGCGAGCCCGGACATGGAAAGGTCGGCTACTCTTCTTTTCCGGCGTCGCGAACAGCTTCGAGCTCCGCCACGGTCTCGAGGTCGCGAGGACGTCCTGCCGCTCGCTTCACCGCAATCAGGGTTTCGAGGTCGAGACACTTGCACGAGAGGCCGAACACTTCCACCTCGATCGTATGGTCCACGAGCTGCTCCCAACGTCCCCCACCGGTGATCTCGCCCAGCAGATCGAGCGCCCCCGCGCGCGTCGAAAGGGTGAAGTTGAGACCGTGACGGATCGTCTCTGCATCGAGCCGGAACGGGAGTCCCGGCGGAGCGCCTCGAAGCGACGGGTCAAGTGGTGCCAGTGCCGCCGCGAGCTTCGCGATGTTCTCCGGCGAGCGGCGGTAGACCACATCGACGTCGCTCGTCAGGCGCGAAGATCCATGCACAGTCGCAGCGACGCCCCCTACGAGAATGAACTCGACGGCGTTCTCGACCAGGGCCCCGAGAAGCGAGCGAAATTCAACCACTCCGCCGCGCTTTCTCGCCGGCGCGCCGAAGTTCGTCGGCGAACCTCTGAAGCTCCTGCAGCGCCATCAGACGCTCGGTCGGCGTGCGCTTCAGGTTCTCGCGCAGCAAGGTCAGATCGAGATCGCGTTTGTAGCATTCGATCACGGCTTCCAGACTGCTGCCTGATGGCTCGTCCACATCGGCATTGTAGCGAGTCCGAAGTGAAACGGGGCGGTTGGTGCGCCCGTGCCACGTCCGGATCCGGGAGACGGTAGAGTCCTATAGGTCCTATGGTCTACTGGTCCTATCCGCGCGAGAGCCCCCTCCCCGCCCTACCGCCCCCCAAAATAAAACCGCACTTCCCCCATCACCCGCGTGTCCTCGCCAGTCGTGGTCACCTCGATTCCGGTGCGCCACAGTCCGCGCGGCGACCAGAGGAGCGCGGCGGTCAGCGCGGCGTCGTCCTGCTCATGGTCGACCCGGAACCAATCCTGCCGCAGCGTCGCGCGGAAATCCCCCATCCGGCGCGACACCAGAAGGTAGGCCGCCGCGATGTCCTCGACATAAAGGCCCGTCGGCGTCTGCACCGCCGTCGGCCCCCATCCCGCCTCGGCCGCGGCGGTCCACTCCCTCAAACTGTACTCGGCGCTCACCAGGTCGAACTGCGTGTCCCAGTTCACCAGATCGCCGTACGTCTCGCCGTCGGACCGGTTGTCGATGTGCGTGACCTGAACGAGGAACCGATCGCCGCTCCATCGGGCGCGGCCGGCCCATCCGAGACGATCGTCGGTCTCCGCGGAGAGGGAGGTGAAGACGCCCGGGGCGGTCGTCGGCACGTGCTCGCCAAGCAGCGACCAGCGATCGTGGATCGCCCACCCGCGGTCCGCGGGCATCCCGCCGAACGTGTCGTTGCCGCGGAAAACGGTCGCGCCGATGGTGGCGCGGCGGAAAGCGGTGTACGCGACGTCGATCCCGACCGGGCGGAACTCCTCGCCGAACCAGCTGTTGAGCGCCGATGAGGTGATCGCGTACGGCGACTCCCAGAGCGCATCGACGTTCTCGCGGGAGGTCGGCAGGAAGAAGGCCCCCGCCATCACGCGCAATCGATGCGCGTCGGCTCCTGCGTTCGCCTCGAGAAAAGCCTCGGTGATCCCGACGCTCCCGCGGTGGGAACCGTCTGGATCGTCGCGCGCGATCAGGTGAACGTGGGCGCCCCAGCGGACCGACGGACGCCAGTCGATCGCCAACTGCGCCTGCGCCGAGATCCCGTCCTCGGTGAACGGAGCGGAGGTCGATGTGGAGGATTCACCCCGCAGCAGCGCGAAGCCGTTCCAGGTGAGCGCCTGACCCGCCGCCGGAGCGGCTACCGCGATCATCGCCAGAAGGATGGCTGCGATTCTCATCCGAAGGTCGTATCATCGCATAATGGAAAGGGGCCGGCGCAGCCGGTCCCAATTCGAGCCCGTGCGCCCCATCGCCCTGATCCTGCTGCTCGCTTCTCTTCCGGCGCTCCTCTCCGCCGCCACGCTCGAGGTGCAGGTGCGCGACCGCGCCGGCTCCCCCGTCGCCGATGCCGTCATCTGGGCCTCCATCGACGGCGCGCCTTCCCCGCTCGCGCGCCGCGCCGCGGTCATGGACCAGAAGGACCGGCAGTTCATCCCGCATGTTCTCGCGGTCCAGACGGGAACGGCGGTCGACTTCCCAAACAGCGACGATGTCCGCCACCACGTCTATTCGTTCTCCCCGGCGAAGCAGTTCCAGCTCCCGCTCTACAAGGGCTCTCCCGGTGCGCCGGTGGTGTTCGACAAGCCGGGAGTGGTGGAGCTCGGATGCAACATCCACGACCGGATGAGCGCCTTCATCATCGTGGTCGACACCCCCCACTTCGGCAAGACCGACCGCGACGGACGGGTCGCACTGCCGAATCTCCCGCAGGGCACGTACTCGGTCTCCCTCTGGTACTCATCCATGCGGAGGACCGCTCCGCAGCAGCAGCGGGTGAAGGTCGCCGAGCGGGAGCGGGAAGTACTATCGTTCGTGACACGGTGACGTGCCGGCTGCGCTGGTCCGTCTTGACGTCTCGGTGAGCGGACAGCCGCAGCGGTCCCGACAACGATGCCCATACGCACATTTCAGTCGAAGCTTCTGATTCTGCTGATCGCGGTCCTCCTCCTTCTGGAGGCGGCGACGCTGCTCTCGGTCCATCTCGCGGCAAAGAAGGCGATCGGCAGGAGCATTGGCGAGGAGCTTCGGGTCGGCGGCCGCGTTTTCGACGAGATGCTCGAGAACCGCGCCGAGCACCTCCGCTTCTACCTCCGCGTGGTCGCGCTCGACTTTCCGTTCCGCCAGGCGGTGGCCGAGGCGGACATCCCGACGATCGAGGACGTGCTCGAGAACCATGGGGAGCGGATCGACGCCGACGTTCTCGTGCTCATCGGTCTCGACGGCTCGATCATGGCGGACACGCTCCCCGTCGGGTCGCGCGATACGGATCTTCCCGTCGGCCCGCTGCTGGCCATGGTCCAGCAACGCGGTGACGAGGCGTTCGCCACGATGACGCTGCGGGGAGCGCCGTACCAGTTCGTGATCGTCCCGGTGCTGGCGCCGCGGCCGATCGCGTGGCTCTGCGCGGGCTTTCGGATGGACGCGGACCTTCTGGCCGAGATCTCGGGGCTGACCTCGATCGAGCTCTCCCTTCGGACGGAAGCTCCCGGAGGTGCGGCAACACTGATCTCGACGCTCGAGAGGCGGGAGCTTGAGGATCTCGAGCCGCACGCCTCGTCGCTCTCCTCCGGGACTGGAGATCCCGTCGTGTCGGAGCTCGGTGGTGAGTCATACGAGACTCTCGTCCATCCGCTCGCTACGGGCGACGGGTCGCAGGTCACCGCGCTCCTTCACCGTTCGCTCCGTGCGGCGAGCCAGCCGTTCTCCGAGCTCCAGCTGCAGATCATCATCTTCACGCTCTTCGCGCTCGCCGCGGCGATCGCGGCCGCGATCGTTTTCTCGAGAACGGTCAGCCGGCCCCTCCGGCGGCTCGCGCAGGCCGCCGGCCGGATCGAAGCGGGCGATTACGAGACCGAGATCCGGCTCGATCAGCAGGACGAGATCGGGCAGCTCGCGACCGCGTTCAACCAGATGCAGTCGGCCATCGGGGCACGCGAGTCGCAGATTCGCCATCAGGCGACGCACGACGTGCTCACCTCGCTCCCGAACCGAACGCTCTTTCTCGAGCGGATCGCCCGCGCCATCGAGCGGGCGCGCCGCGACGGCTCGCTGGTGGCGATGATGATGATGGACGTCGACCGCTTCAAGGAGATCAACGACACCCTCGGGCACCAATTCGGCGACCAGCTGATCATCGAGATCGGCCGCCGTCTCGAGCGGATCGTCGGCGCGAACGAGACCGTCGCGCGCCTCGGCGGTGACGAGTTCGCCGTCCGCTTCACCGTCCCCACCGTCGCCGAAGCCGAGGGCGTCGCGCAGCGCATCTGCTCCGCCTTCGATTCCCCTTTCGTCCTCGGCGAGGTCTCCGTCGAGGTTGACGCGAGCGCCGGGATCGCCCTCTTTCCGGAGCATGCGGACGATGCCGAGGAGCTGATGCGGCGCGCGGACGTCGCGATGTACGACGCGAAGAAGAGTCATGCGCGCGTCGCGCTTTACGAGCCGGGGCGGGACGAGCACAGCCTGCGGCGCCTCAGCCTGATGACCGAATTGCGCCAGGCGATCGCGCGAGACGAGCTGACCATCCACTACCAGCCGAACGTCGATGTCGCTACCGGCCAGGCCACGCGCGCGGAAGCCCTGGTGCGATGGATCCACGCGAAGCACGGAGTGATGCGTCCCGACGAGTTCATCCCTCTGGCCGAACAGTCGGGCAACATTGGCCTGATCACCCGGTGGGTGCTCCGTCACGCCATCCGGCAGATGGCGGACTGGCGGCGCGAGGGTCTCGAGATCGCGGTCTCGGTGAACCTGTCCGCGGCCGACCTCTTCGACGCCGAGCTGCCGCCCTACGTGCGCGGGTTGCTCACGGAGGCCAGCGTCTCGCCCCGAAGACTCACCCTGGAGATCACGGAGAGCGCGATCATGCGCGACCCGGCGCACGCCCTCAAGATTCTCGGCGACCTCAAGACGGGCGGGGTAACGCTGGCGATCGACGACTTCGGCACCGGCTACTCCTCGCTCGCACACCTCAAGCGGCTGCCGGTGGACGAGCTGAAGATCGACAAGTCGTTCGTGCTGAACCTGACCGACGACGCCTCGAACGACCTGGTGATCGTCCGCTCGACGATCGAGCTGGCGCACAACATGGGGCTGAAGGTCGTAGCCGAGGGTGTGGAAACGCGCGAGGGTTTCGAGATCCTCCGGCGCCTCGGCTGCGACATGGCGCAGGGCTTCTGGATGGGCAAGCCGATGCCGGCCGGTGACGTGGCGGCCTGGACGGCCGAGTGGACCACTCAACATTCGGCGTTGAACATTCAACATTCTTCCGCGCCTTAACCGGAAGGCGGATGGCACCGCGATGGGGGGGGGCGGAGGAAGCGCCGAAGGCGCGCTGGCTGGTAGCCGGGGGTGAAGGCCGCGGAGCGGTCGAACCCCCGGTCAACGCGCGACGAGGCTACGCTGCGCTCCGGCGGCGGCGCTGGAACCTGGCCGGAGAAATCGAACCTCCTACCTGACCCGGCTCTGCCCCCCGATTAAACGGGAAGACCCATCTCTCGGGCCGACTGTCTCTGAGCATCGTCGACGGTCACGAACCGGTCGAGCGGCTCCGCCTGATGGAATGAGAGCGCAGTCCGCAGGTGGGCAAGGTCGAGCGATCGGGGAGTCGTGACCACGGGCATCGAGTTGGACTGGCACAACTCCAGGGTCAGTTCGTGGAGTGCGAAGAGCTCCGAGTCGAGATCGACCCGCTCGAGACACTCGCGAAATTGCGATTCGGTCAGGGTTCCCTCCCGCGCCAGACGAACCAGATTCCGCTTCGCCTCCAGAACCAGCAGAACGCTCGAAAGGAGATCGGCTCCCTCGGTCTGACGCGCGAGCTCCTTCCACCCATCCTCCGCCAGAAGGATGCAGAGGTAGGCCGACGTGTCGAGGTAGATCCGCGCCTGCCGTACCGAGCCGGAAGCGGAGCTCAACGCCCGCCTCGATCCTCGAGCAGGACGGCCAGATACCGCCCCTTCGTTCCGCGGCGAAGAGCCGGAGCGAGCCCTCCCCTTCCCACTCTCGACCCTCGCCGGACGTGCGGCTGCGCGGGTGGACCGAGCTGGGCAACGGTCTCGCCGTGGCGCGTAATCAGTATTCTGCTTCCCGACTCAGCTTCCGCGACCGCAGCCGAGAGCCTCGCTTTCAGGTCCTGAATCGACATCTCCTTCATGGACCTAATTTTAGCATTTTATGGACCATATTCTGGCTTGCGAGAACCCGACCGCTGAACCGCGCCAGGCAGACTCTGGCTTCCTCGAGGAGACCCGACCCTCACCCCGCACACTGAAGCGCGGCGACTGCGCACCGGCGCGAGTGCGCAGTCCGTTGCATTTACTTCCGCCACAGCGCGCTGGCGGGAAACCGGGATGAAGGCCGCAAAGCGGTCAGAATCCCTGCGGGCCGGCAAGAGACTCCGCAGCGCCCGGAAGGACGCAGCAGACTCCTGCCTTCCCGCGTCACGGCGTATTACAGTTTCCCGGGGCCGCCGTACCGCCGCCAAGCAAGTAGTTCGTAGGGGCTACACCTGCGCCGCTTATCGTGTTCTGTGCTTCGAGATAGGTAGCTACGGCGGTGACACCATCCCACCCGTGGAAGTATGTCGTGGGCGTCGCCGCGGGCAATCCACTCGTGCGGATCCGAATTCCGTTGGTGGGAGGATTCGTGATCGTGTTCCCTGAAATGTTGAAGCACATGATCGGGTCGTCCGTGGAGAGCGCGC